>Ga0163152_10001862_pt1 | contig 32090 bp, 26 predicted proteins | sample OliLakLV19MP8IB2_FD_148635 | JGI IMG/M metagenome (GOLD analysis project Ga0163152, IMG submission 148635) | Freshwater microbial mat bacterial communities from Lake Vanda, McMurdo Dry Valleys, Antarctica - Oligotrophic Lake LV.19.MP8.IB-2 | ecosystem: Environmental > Aquatic > Freshwater >...
GTCCAACAGGTGCCACGGGAGTATCTGGACCAACAGGTGCCACGGGAGTATCTGGACCAACGGGCGCTACGGGAGTCTTGGGACTAACAGGAGCATCAGGCCCAACAGGCGCTTCAGGAAACACTGGACCAACAGGAGCCACTGGAGTTTCCGGAGCTTCTGGTCCTACGGGAGCTACGGGTGCATCAGGCCCTACAGGTGCTACTGGAAACTTAGGTGCAAATGGTCCAACAGGACCCGTTGGACCAAATGGCGAAACACTACTAAATGACGTAGGATCTGGGTTAATTCCAAATGCAACATATGCTACTGATTTCTATCTACCAGTAGGAATACTCGGAATTGGAACTACCGTTCCAACAGATAGCATAACGATTGTAAAAAGTACAGATGTGACTGGAGCGGATGGAATTCAAATAGACTACACACAGGCTGATGATGCAACAGCTTCAGAAACTAATTCGGCAATTCAAATAAATGTTACTTCAAGTTCAAATGATGCCGATACCCTCAACGCCATTAATATTGCCAACATAACCCAATCTGCCAATGTCACCGAAAATGCACTTAATATTGGTACTGGATGGGATCGAGGCATTGTAGTTTCTGATGCAAATACATATTCAGTATATCTTGCCTCAACAGACGGCGATGTGGCCTCGGGCATCACATTTGGCTCTGCAACTCCAGTCAGCGTATTCCGCTCTGCAGCAGGAGAGCTCACCATTAGCGGCGGCTCAACCAATGCGTTTGTCTTTAACACCGTTAATGGCCCAGATTACACCGGTACCGCCCGCCCTGTTAAAAGAATTACCCTAGCACCCGAGTATGCAGGAGCATCATTAACTGCAGATGGAGCTGACAATACAGGAACAATGACATCAGACAACATGACATCAACACCCTATCGTAATTTTTATAAATGGGCTAATACTCAAGGGACAGTGCAAGACTATGATGTTTGGGTTAGAATTCCGCTACCTGCAGATTTTTCAGCTATGGCGGCAACACCAACGCTCAGTATCGATACCTATACAAGCAATCTAACTACTGGAACAGTTAGTGCAACAGTGTATGACACAAGTAATGCAGCTGACTGTACCACAGCATCTTTCACCCCAACAGGCGCGACAAACACATGGGAAACAAAAACACAAACAACCTGTTTAGATACAGGAACATACGCAGCAAATGGCATTATGACTATAGCAATAAAACTTACCGGTGCTATCACTACCGGTGACACTCGAATTAGCACAATATCATTTAACTATCTTGCCAAATTCTAATAGACAATCATGACAAAATTAATTTCAATATTTGTTAAAAAAATAATAACAATTTTAGTTATATGTATTGTGCAATTAAACACAATCAGTGTATATGCTCAAGAAAGTTGCGAAGTACTTTCATCTCAAACAACACCTACTCAAGAAGTACAAGCAACACCCATACCAGCAGAAAATCGAGAATCCTCACCTGAGCCAACCATCTCCCCTACGCAACAAAATACAACCACCTCCTCTTCAAAGCTCTCACCAACAAACTTACAGGCAGCCGTAACAAAATCTGAAATAGCAAATACCTCTTGGACAATGAGCGCCATTGACAATTCACAACTCACACATTGCGATACCGCCGGGGATATTTGTATGCTGGAGCTTAAAGTGCAAAGTATGAATAACAATTATTCAATAATTAGTGATATTTCACTGCAAAACTATGCGATACAGTAAACCTAATTTCAAAAAAAATATCGCTGTCTTCCTGCTTTTCTGCATGTTGTTTAATGAGTCAATGTCTATGGTATTAGCACAAGAAATTACACCAACACCAACCAACATAGTATCAAATACTATAGATAAGACAAAGACAGCAACAGATTTACTCGCAGTTCCCATCGACCCCCAGCATGCCAATAGTAAAAATTTGTCAAACAAAAGTGAATATGAAATAGAAGCTACTTCCGTATTGCCGAAACTCAATCCACTTAGTAAAGAATTTGCAAACTCCGCTCGCTTAAAGCGAAAGACTATGTTAAAAAAATTTATTAGAAAATCATTTCAAGCAAACGAGAAAGTTCAAGTAACAGTTGAGATAGATCCTGATAATGCCGTAACTCTTAAAATCACCGGACCGTCGGGTGAAGAGATCGCCACTTCATATCAAAGAAACGATGTAGGACAATTGACAACATTCGAAATCGAGCCTCCACAAGTTTTTGTGCCAGGACGATATCAAATGCAACTTACTGATAGCGTTGGACAACGGTATACGCAAGATTTTACCTGGGGCGTGTTGGCTATAAACACTGATAAATCAATATATCTGTCAAAAGAAAAAGCACATGTCACGATGGCAGTTCTAGATGAAAATGGTGGCCTGGTCTGTGACGCCAAAGTTGAACTTGTTATTACCCGCCCAAATGGGAGAAAAGACGTTTTATCAACTGAGGATAAAACTATAATAAATCATGTTGATTGTACATTAAAAGCATATACACCAAATCCTGATTATGAGTTATTCTATGAGGTATCAGAGCTTGGAACATACAATATGCAGCTAACAGCTGAGAATAGAAATGGCACGTACACCATTCAAGATCATTTTGAGGTAAGGGATTCTGTGCCGTTCGATGTTACAAGAAAAGGTCCAACAAGAATTTATCCGCCAAGTAATTACACCGTTGAAGTTAATGTACAAGCTAATCAAGATTTTTCTGGAGTCATAGAAGAGATTGTACCCAATGATTTTGTAATAACTAAAGATAGTGAAACACCGTTTGATTCTGTAGAAATTGTTCAAGTTGAAAATGTTGGTGAAACACTTGGAGCCACTACTGTGGCGCTAGAAAAACCATTTGAAGGAAAACATCCGGTGACTCTAAACTATGGCGAGGCATATCACTCAGATACCCTTATTGATACAATTTCAAAAAAGTTTTCATTAAAAGGTCATGAAGGAGTTGACTTTGATATGCCAGTTGGTACTGAGCTGAAAGCAGTTTCTGATGGAACGGTGGTTGTAGCAGGAGAACATGATTATGGCATTACGGTGACGCTTGAACATGCGTGGGGGAAGACTTACTATGGCCACTTATCAGAGGTTTTGGTGCACGAAGGAGAACTCGTTAAAAAGGGACAGGTTATTGCGCTGTCTGGTAATTCAGGCGAAAGCACAGCGCCTCACTTGCATTTTGGAATTAAACCGCTTAATGCACAGGAGAATAATGGCTACAAGGGTATGGTAGATCCGTTGCAATACTTTGATGATAAGGATGGAAAGGTGTTAGGTATTCAAACCTCTAATCTTGGAAGTCTCAAGAAATTAACATGGAATGCTGATCTTAAAAAAGGTGATAAAAAGATACTGAGATATTCATTCAAAGCCCCAAACATTTCTCCAGAGTTTTATCTTTTGGGACCGTTGACATTTAAAAATGTACCAAGTCAAACACAAGGTGAACATGTCGAAACTGAGTCTTCTATAGACTCCGACAAAGCTATAGCAGGAGAAACATCAACGCCTGAGACGTCGCTTATTGAAACACCTAATGTATTACTTGAAGCAACACCAGAAGCATCTGTTGCTGAAAAATCTGACGAGTCACTTGAGGCAACGCCTGAGGCATCGCTTATTACAACTGTCGAGAAGTCGCGCGGTGCGACGCCCGAGGCATCGCTTGTGAAGCAAGAGGATAAAAAACAATCGGTAAGCACGGAAGTAGTTTTTGAAGAACTTCGTAAATGGCAGATAGCGGTAGACGCTGACGTCACTATCGACGCTGCTGCAATATTGGGAACAGCGCGCGGAATGAGAAACACCGTTTTTACAACCCACTTAATTGGATATCATTTCTTTATCGATGCTGATAGTGACTTGAAGTACTATAAAACGGCAGATGGTGGGGCGACATGGGGAGGGCTAACGGTTATCAAAATAACTGAGACAATTCACGCTTTTGATGTTTGGTATGACCAGTGGACGCCGGGAGACACGGGTAGTAAGATTCATATTTGGTATGTTGGACTTGCTGCAGATGATGTCGTATATGAAACATTAGATACGGCAAATGACGATGTTCAAAGCAGCGAGGTAATTGTGTTTAATGGAGCAACATCAATCGCGGGGCGAGGAGTCTTTGTGTCAGGCGCCAAGATGAGAGGTGGCAATCTTTATGTAGGCTTCGACATCGATGCTGGAGCCGAAAAGGGGGTAAGACGTTCTACTGATAGTGGCGCCAACTGGACAATTCGCTACACAACGGGCACAACGGACACGATTATAGAGGCGACAATCGACCAGGCATTATTTTTCCCGGGAAATGAGGCTGATAATCAGGATTTATGGATATTATATCAAGATGCCTCAACCAACGAACTAACCTTAAAGATGCATAATGATTCAGCAAACACCACCTCTGAATCTGTCAGTATTGTAACTCTTGGGGAACAAGTTACAGACGGTACGGGACAGTATGGATTTAGCGGTACCATAAGACACTCCGATGGTCATTTGCTTGTAGTAACCGAGTCTGAGTATGATACTGCAGCTGCTGATATGCAAACATGGGATATTAATGGTACTGGTTCAATGATCTTAAAATCAGCAATTTCAACAAATATTGATGATCAATATTACCCGCAGATATTTATAAATCAAGGTACTAATACGGTGAGAGTTGCTTATATTGGAAAAAGAGACGGAACCGATACGCTCGGAACGACAAATGGTGTGTACTATACAACGTCAACTGACGGGATGTCCACGTGGACCGCTGGTGACACGGCATATTCAGCGACGTCTTCCGACTGGAGAAATCTTTGGGTGCCGCCCATGGGACCTCGATTTATCGCATCATGGCGAGATATATCATCTCAAGCCATAATGACAAACTTCGATAATAGCATTGGAAACGTCGCGTCAACAATAGTGCTGAACGCCCCCGTCGATGCGTTCTCAACAACAGACACAACCCCAACATTTGACTTTACGGGAACTGATAGTGACACAGATAGCTTGGAGTACCAAATTCAGGTTCACACAGATAATACGTTTGGAACGACAATAACAAAAGCCGACTTAACATCAGGATCGGGCACAAATAACACCTCATTTAGTACTGCAAGCATCACGCCGTCTGCCAACAAATTGGTACTTCTGTCCGTTGCAAGTCGTGTGTCGGGAGGTGGAACCACTGCCCCAACAGTCACTGGTAATGGACTCACGTGGGTTTTGGTCAGAAGCACAAAGGAGGCAGCAAGCTGGAATAGAATTAGTGTATTTAGAGCTATGGGCGCCTCGCCGTCTTCAGGCGCTACCACTATTAGCTTCGGATCCATAACACAACTATCTGCAATTTGGTCGGTCACTGAATACACCAATATGGATACGTCAGGCACTAATGGGTCTGGTGCTATTGCGCAAATTGCGACAAACTCTGGCATTGCAGTTACAACCTTAACCGCAACACTTGGTGCTTTTTCTGCAACAGCAAATGCAACATATGGAGCAATCGTTTCTGAGGTTGCTGGCGCGATTACCCATGGAACGGATTTTACTGAAATACACGACGTGAACGTTACCGACAATTCATTGGAGACTGAGTGGAAGAATTCTAACGACACAACAGTCGACTGGAGCTGGGGGCCAACTGCTAGAGTTGCGGGAATTGGTCTTGAAATTATCGCCAAACCGTTGCTGAATAAATTCTCGGTAGTGCCCGATACGGGATTTGTAAACCCAGACACAGGTGGCGACACGCATCCGTTTAACTCTGGTGAAAATATACAATACACCATTCAGGCTGGTGACGAGTTGTCGGTAGGAAGTACGTATTATTGGAGAGTCCGCAGTATTGACCCGGGGGGGACTAATACTTACAGTGACTGGGCTACTACGCGAAGTCTTTCTATTACCGCTGGTGGGCCAACAAATGACCAAGTCATGCGGCATGGAAATTGGTTCTCCAATGGCGTTGAGCAATCGTTTACGTTTTAATGAATGATCATTGATCATTAATTGGACCTGTGTCATAATAATTTAATGCCTAGAAAAATTGTAATTCCTGCAAAGTACAAAAAATATACACCTCGTATCATTATGGGTGTCTTACTCTTAATTTTATCTCTAACATCATTTTATTTTTATAAGGAGTACAAAAAAGTAACTACAAAAGTAAATGGCGTGGCCGAGCTTCGACAAATAACTAGCAACCTCTCAAAAATGATGTTGCTTCCTCAGGAAAGCCCGACACTCGCGACCGTTGCTGACAAGTCCAAACTCGACTCACAAGACTTTTACAAAAACGCGCAAAATGGAGACAAAATTCTCCTATACAACACTGCCAAAAAAGCTATTTTGTATCGACCAAGTACCAATATGATTATTGAAGTAGCATCTATTGCAGTCAAAGATGAAACAGCGCTAAATGGTCAAAAGCCAAGCAACTCTCCAACAAACCCACAAGCCAGCGCGGCGGCAGCTCTTACAACCACGAAAGCACCCACACCCGCTACAAAACCCGCAACAGTAACCATATATAACGGTACAAAAACATCAGGTCTTGCAGCCCAAACTGAAAGCAAAATTAAAACAATACCAAATATAACCGTTCTTTCAAAAACAAACAGCACACTCGATTATGAAAAAACAATACTCGTAGATTTAACAGGTACAAATAAAGCTACGCTTGAAAGCATCCAAAAAAATATTGGTGGATCGATTGTTTCTTTTCCTGAAGGTGAGAAAAAACCTGCTTCCGATATCCTCATTATTGTCGGCGCAGATTTTGTGAAGTAACTAAGCTTGTCACTTCGAACGCTCCCCCCTTTGGCATCTCGAATCCTCAAATCACAACTGCCATCTCGAACGAATGTGAGAGATCTAGTCACCTCCCCCTGTCACCCCGAAACGAAGTGAGGGGTCTCGTCAAATATTTTACATGACCAGATTTCTTACGTCGCCTTGCTCCATCGAAATGACAGGCTGGGCACTGTGTCATCTCGAATCCCTTTATGGGTGAGAGATCTCGTCACAATATATACTTATTATATGTCTGACAAAAACTATTTTGTCTATATTGCAACAAATAATCTAAACACTGTTTTTTATACGGGAGTAACAAATGATCTCGAAAAAAGGATTTTTCAACATGCCAATAAAATGACCGAAAGTTTTACAGCCAAATACAACATTTGCAAAGTTGTTTATTATGAATTATTTACAAATGCAACAGATGCGATTACCCGTGAGAAACAAATAAAAAAATATCGGCGCGAAAAAAAACTTAATCTAATAAGAAATATGAATGCTAATTTCCAGGATTTACTGAAAAAGTAAGCCGTCATCTCGAACGAATGTGAGAGATCTAGTCACCTCCCCCTGTCACCCCGAAACGAAGTGAGGGGTCTCGTCAAATATTTTATATGACCAGATTTCTTACGTCGCCTTGCTCCATCGAAATGACAATGGTGTGAGCATGTCATCTCGACCCTCCGATTCGGAGTGCCAGCCCACCATGTCGGTGGGGAGAGATCTAGTCACATGTTTTACATTTTAGACCTCATCTCCACAACACTTGTTTTTTGCTTTTTGTGTTCGACTCTCCATCTTTTACCCATAAATTCACGCTCCACACTAAACTCCCAATCCTTTGGTGTGCGAGGAGTACATACAAGCTCACCATATTTTGGAGCAACCCCTAAGAAATAATCAAGAATTCCCCTAAAAAACCACTCAGCACTTCCCGTAACCCATGTAAAACTCCCCTGCCCAAATTTGTCTGATTCATTACCAAAAATAAATTCAGGCAATACATATGGCTCAACTTTGTATGTGTTGGGGTTTGTAAAAGATTGATACACAGGATTAATACTCCCTAAAAGCTCTGCCGCCCGATCGCTTTGTCCGCCAAGTGCAAGTGCTATCATAAACCATGCATTCGCATGTAAAAACAGTGCTGCATTTTCCTTTGATCCTTCAACAAATTGTGATATAACACCAAGTTCGCGGTCTTGCGTGTTGTAGGCCGGACTAAACAGAAGCGCTCCATATTTCGTCATGAGATATTTCCACATACTATCCAACGTCTTTTTTGTATAAAGCCCCGACAATCCTGACATACAAAGCCAAGCATTTGAATCTAAAAAGAGTTTACCCCGAATATTTTTATGAGAACCTATGGGTTTTTTTTGATGATCTTGTGTCGCCCGCAGAAACCAGTCTCCATCCCAACCAAATTGAGACACCGATTCTTGCAAACGCTTATATGCAAATTCATACTCCTCCACTCGATCAAATCGTTTTATTTTTGTACACAAATCCACAAGTCGTTTTAGGTTAAATGCAAGAAGTCCTGCAACTAAAAAACTCTCTCCCTTACCAATAGTTCCGCCAGAAAGTGCATCATTCCAATCGGCTACTTGCAGTTGCGGTATACCGCGCTCTGACATATATCGAAGCGAGTAGTCAGTAGCACGAATCAGATGTTTGAGTACACTCCCTGTCGTTTTTTTTTCTGAACCCATTGTTGCAAATGAGACATTTTCATCTAAAAATGCAAGATCATTTGTTTCCTCGATGTAATTGAGTACTGCAAATACAAGCCAACATACATCGTCAGAGTGGGGCGAATTTACTGGCGCATTATTATAGATTGAAATGCCATGCGGCACGCTTCCATTGGTGTATTGGTGCTCAAGCAAAAATCGCAAATGTCGCATGTAGACTTTAGGCTCAAAGGGCAAAATGCCCCAGATGTGTTGGGCGGTGTCGCGAAATCCAAATCCCCCACCACCACCTATATAAAAACTATCCATCTCGCTCCAATGCCCGTTGAAATGCAGTTGATATTTGAGCCAATAATTAAACCAGATATTAAGCCCCTTATCGGGTGTATCTATCCAGATTTTTTTTATGTAAGAATCCCAAAAGTCGCCTACCGCATCAAATTGTTGCGTAATCGTTTTTTTATCGAGTGTTTTTATCACTTTTTTTATTTCCTTTTTGTCAGTTGCAATCCCGAGTGCAAAAAAGATCTCCTTTGACTCTCCGGGTTTTAACACAATGTCATGTGCAACGCATGAAATAAGATTTTCTCCAGCACGAGGGCAGCTTGTTAACTTTTTATTTTCAACGAGCGATTTCGGGGCTTGGAGTGAATTTCCAAATCCAATAAAGTCGGATCGAGAAAGTTCGTATTCGACAACGGGCTCACTCGATGCGAAAAATCCAGTTTTATCGTATGTGGAAATCACCCGATTATCTTGCGTTTCAAGTGTTGGCTTAGTAAACAAAAGCGTGTTGCCAAAAAGCTCACCGCGGGTGAAAAGACTATGAAATGCATTTTCTAAAATATCAGATTTAAAGCTGCCCAGAACTAATTCGCTGTATGTATACAATCGAAGCGTGCGATTTTTTTTGCTGTTGTTTTTGAGTTTCAACCACCATATCTCATGTCGAAAATCTGGGGGTACAAAATATGTCACTTCAGATTCCACGTCCGTGTATATTGTTTTTGATTTAGTGTATCCTAAACTGTGAATGGCTTGGAAATTATCAGCCTTTTTGATAGGCTGATATGTCGCCGACCAAAACTCCTTCGAGTCCATATCTTTTATAAAGACATATCTACCTGGTGTGTCCTCAACCAAATGTCGAAGCGGGTGCTCGCGAAGTATGCGATTAAACCCCGACTCCTGATACCAGCTATACCCGCCACCTGTGGGAGTTACAAGCGCTGTGTATTGGCCATTTGTCAAAAAATTCGCCCACAAAGCAGGCGTGTGAGGAGTTTTTATGACATATTCACGGCCACGATTTTGAAAATAGCCATATTCTGTCTCAAACAAGTGCTCATTTTTAGGAGGCTCTCCACGATATGACTGCAGTTTACTTAAAACAGAAAGGAGTTTTTCGTCCATATCTAAATGTAGCGATTTTCTAATATAAAAGCAATCGAGTAATTGGGAAAGCAGCACTTTATTAACGACCGTGTATAAAGTATAATAGGCTATTATGACAGCCCGGCCAGACGGACCCTTTCAACCACATAGCCTCATTCCACAAATATTATTACCCCGATTGGATCGCACACCTTACTTACGTAAAGAATTAAATCGTATTAAACTTCTTGCTCCTATTGAAGGTTTGGACCCTAATGGAAAAACAATACAAAGCCCGTACACTTTTTTTTGGGAACAAGGAAATGTTGCACTACAAAACATTCAACAACTAGTAGAAGCTGCAGAGATGGATGAGGTACCAGTTGTTTTAGAAGTAGGCCCCTCATGCAAATGGTCTCCGCTTGAAACTGCAAATAATCTATCTCTTGGGGCTGATGGTAAACATCCCTTAGTAATTGGAGTAAATTTACCCGATGAGTACTCTCCCATCATGCGTCCATTTGAAGATAGCGACGTTCCTAATTTCAATGAATCTTCATGGGCAGCACTTTTTATGATAAATGTTTTGAATTTAGCATCTCAACCAACTCCTCCTCAATTTGATCGAGTTCATTTTATAGCACCAGAGCCATATGGCTACAAAACTATAATTGCCTGTGGCAAGCTTGTAAAGCCAATCGGTGGTAAATTGGTTGCTGTATCGGAAGGTGCGCTTGATTGGGACTTAATGGATAGAATTGAATATAGACTAACTCAAGTTAGTGGATTTGAATCTGTTTCAGTAGGTATGAGTGTGCCATCGCGTAGACTATATGACCTTACTGGAGCCATAAGTTCGGACTTTTTTGGGCCAGAAGATTATGTCAACACTCTTGTGGCTACAGGAAGAGTAAATCCTAATCCTTAAAAACACCTATGCCCCTTCTTTAGGTTGGTTTGCAACCGCAATAAGCTGTCAAAAACAGCATAGTGAGCATCACACTATAACTTTTACTTTTTTTTCAGCATGCGACTCAAAGGACCCTATCTCTAAATGCTGTTACTGTTATTTAAGGACGAGCCCTTAGAAGGAGTCGTATTCTAGCAAATTTAAAGTATAGGAGATATACTAGACTTCTTTTACCTAAGCTTTTTCACAATTACAACTCTCAACACGATCGGTGCAAGAGTTGTAATAATATTAGCATAACTATAGCTCATCCTGCGCATACTTAACTTATAATTGGTCGCATCTGATATAATGTGCTCGTAGAGCCAATATGAAAAAAGCAAGCCCCAAAGCCATAATATTATCGGAGCAATTTAAATTGCGCGGTATTTTTGTGTCAAGCTATATCCCCCGCAAGTGCGGTATTGCAACATATACAAAAGATCTCACCAACGCCATAAATATTTTAAATCCCGACTATTTTGCCGAGATCATGGCTATGGATGACCCACGAGAAGTAGTAGACTACCCCTGGGAAGTAAAATATCGTATCCATCGAAACGTCGAGCAAGACTATATTACTGCCGCACAATACGTAAATAAGTCATCCTGCGATTATGTATCTCTTCAACATGAATATGGCATTTTTGGTGGAAATGCAGGAGTCAATATCAACTCATTTGTTCGCCACTTAAAAAAGCCACTCATTACTACATTTCATACAACACTTGAAAAACCATCAATCGAAGAGCAATTTGTTCTCAAACGCATCGCTCACAATTCAAAAGCATGCATTGTGATGGTGCCCGAGGCCGAAAAACGACTTAAAAAAATATACGATGTCCCTGCTGATAAAATAGTCGTTATTCCCCACGGGGTGCCAAACATTCCATTTTCGCCATCGCATTTATTTAAAAAAAAGATCGGATTTGCAGAAGATGATTTTTTAGTTGGATCTATTAACTTGGTCTCACCCAGCAAAGGCATCGAGTATGTCATTGAGGCAATTGCCAAAGTCAAGAAGTTTCACAAAAACGTCAAATTCCTCATGATTGGCCAAACTCACCCTTTAGTAAAATTGCATGCTGGTGAAGCATACCGGCAACATATCAAAACACTTGTCAAAAAATTTAAACTTGAAGATAATTTTGTCGAAATAGACAGATACATCGAACTTGATGAGCTTATAGAATACCTTAAAGCCCTTGACGTATATATCACGCCATACCTTGAAAAAAGCCAGACTTCCTCGGGTACACTCGCCTATGCATTGGGTGCTGGCAAAGTGTGTATTTCCACTCCCTACATATATGCCAAAGAAACTCTCAAAAATGGTCGTGGCATTTTAATCACCCCCAAAAGCCCACAGAGCATCGCCGATGCACTTTTAACAGTCATAAAAAATCCTGAAGAACGAGCAATCATTGAGAAGAAAGCATACGAATATGGCCGTCATATGATATGGGAGCGTGTCGCGCTTGACTATCTTAATGTGTTTGATTTTGCCACTCAATAATCTTCTTGTAAGCTTTGTAAAAGACCTATAGTTGTGGTATACTTACCCCATGAATGAACCTGTACGTCCGTGGTTTTATAACGAAGTTTTAGAATATGCTGATGGTCAAATGACCGATTTAGCACGAGCTATTGAAACATTACCACTTCTGCCTGAACACATTATGGGAAATGTTGGAGTAATTGGTGCAAATGATCAAATACCTGAAAAAGCATTGTTGTATAGTCCGGATAGTGCCTATTCAATTCTTAGAGAAGGTATTACTGATTTTGTGTATTTTGATAGAAACCTACAAAAACACATTGTTGATCCGGGCGATCTTGAAGTTGAGCCATTAGAAACTCCTCAAGCAGTCCAAACTCACCAACCTTCGGCCGAAACAATGGCCCACCACATAACTCCCAATGTTTTAAAAGCTCTGTTCAGACATAGAGATGGATATTTTACTAGTTTTGTGATGCTGGGAGTTGCTGATCTTGAATCATTAGTTGATCAAGGATTGCTCGACTCTCTTTCTCGCGTAGTTGCACCCGGTGGATTTATTACACTTACAGGTCCTCTTGCTTGCGATTTACCACTTACTGATCGATTTAGGATTGTTGAAGCAGTAGATTTACCACAACCTCATGGAACTGATCCTGTACATAAAGGCTATATATTACAAGTAGCCTAATTATGTTACAATCGAGCCATTAAATAACAATACAGTACAAACATGCTTAAACTCACCAAACCAACCAACGACTATCTCATCGCTCTCTCTACTCCTCATGGCATTATGCAACACACGATGTATAACTTGCCCGACCCCGAACATGGTTACGCAACCGATGACAATGCACGAGCGCTTATTATTGCGCATTTATGGAAAAATAGAGATCCCAAAAAACGCGAACTCATGCGTACTTTGGAAGTTGCTTATCTTAGATTTTTGAAATTTGCCCAAGAAAAAGACGGAAGATTTTCATGCTACGTAAGTTTTGATCTTAAAAAAACGGGGGTTGGAGTTGGAGATTGGTACGGACGTAGTTTTTTTGCACTCGCTTTTTTAGCTCACAAATCTAAATTATTTGAAAAACCCGCGTGGGAAATGCTCATGACAAGCTTGCCACAGCTTTTTATAAACGACTTTTCACTGCGCACACATTGTTTTGTTATTTTAGGTTTGCATTATGTATTTAAAAAACAAGAAGTAGAAGGACATCTCAAAAAAAATCAAGCCGATCACGTTCGTCGGTATTTAAGACTATGTAAAACTCAATTTGAAGAGAAAGCACTCGCCAATTTTTCCAAAAACTGGGATTGGCCCCAAGACACAATCACCTACGATAACGGCAAAGTAATACAGGGATATCTTGTCCTTGGCGAACTTCTTGCTGATAAACCGCTTATGGAAATGGGTCGACGTATGCTTGATTTTTACCTTGATGTCACATTTGAAAACGGCTATTTTCAAGCACCGGGCAACAAAGGTTTTTGGCATAAAAACAAAAAACGCCCACTCTATGACGAGCAGTGTGTCGAGGCATACTCACTTGTTTCAGCACTCGTTACTGCAGATAGACTCTTTAAAGATAAAAAATATCTTTTCTTTGCGAAAAAAACGTATCAGTGGTTTTGGGGCAAAAACAGACTCGGAAAATCACTCGTGACCGATACAGGAGCAGTATATGATGGACTTCGTGTAGAAGAGCTAAACACCAATCAAGGAGCCGAAAGCTACCTTTCTCTCCACCTTGCCTACTTTGCTCTTACTGAGAAGATTTTGTTGTAAAAGCTCTGCTTAGGTAGCATAGGATTGGAAAAGCATCTCGAATGCTTGATCAAATGCTTGCTTTTGATAAGTGTTTAGCGAGCCTAAAAAAGTATCCAATCTTTTATAATACAATGCGCTAACTAATGAATGTAAACTCTTTTTCATCTCTTGCTTTTTTGTTCCACCAAGATCAACAAATGACTCAATCATTGTGATCCCAGCAGCTTCATGGGCACTTTCACGTGGATAATGAGCAACAAATGCTCGTAGATTATCAAGTCCGGCAACAAATTGTTCCTGCGTACCTGAGGTGTCGGGGATCATTTTTTGTCCATACATTATTGCCAGCAGTACCGCTTCAATTGTTGCAGCCCGCAGCTCTTCATATACGTCAGTTCCATGAGCTATTGGTATACCATCGTTTTCGACAATACTTAAAAAACCATGCGTTACCAATGTAGAACTGGCAACTAAATCCTCACCACTTGCACGTTGTGGATCACCAACTCGTGAATGTCTCAACATCTCTTGCGCATCAACATATGGTAAAAGCAGCGCAGAGCCAGGATTTACATTTGAGAGTGGTAACCTAGTTTCTCTTTGCACACTATGACCCGCTTCTTCAGCAAGTAGATGAGGAAGAAAATATCTGCCACCTTCGCTTGCCGCGTATCTGGATCGAATTAATATTTCACCGGGTTTGCCATTTGTCGGCAATAAATACATACCGTCTCGTCTGGCCAATATTTCTCTTTCTTCGCCTGATAACAAGTGCTCACGGAGGGTATTATCATCTGTTCGTTCTACTACTCTTTTCTCAAATTGATCATCACTAAGTAAAAATGTGCGCTCACGTAATATAGGTAAAATTATATCTCTTGCAAATCCTGGAATTAGATCTGTTTGCGCTGCTGAAAGAATCATATTTCGAGAACCTTCAAATGCTCTTCTCCCTTGCTCTGGCGCTTGTGGTATATCTTTTGACATATTAGATTTATATTTTGATAATTTTTTGTTTGTTTAAAAAAAAGAGAAGGAGCTTTTGCGATCCCTTCACTTCTCAAAGCAAGCTATGAGATAAATGGTGCGCAAAATTGCATAATATATTGATTTGTTTTCATATTGTTTTTAAGCATAATCACGTACAGGTGTCAGACTTGCAATGTAATCGACCATATCAGGAGCCATTGGAGCCTCTACGTAAATCGGATTCCGAGTAATTGGATGAGGAAAAGAAATTTGTCGAGCGTGCAGCATTTGTCGCCCACGAAAATGAGGTTCTTTTACTCCATAAATTCCATCATTTACTATTGGGTGTCCCCGTGCCAAAAATGTTACAGCACGAATTTGGTGTGTTCTTCCTGTGATAATTTGCACGTCGAGTGCAGTACGTAGCTCACCTTGTGGATCTGTATACAAAGTCTTTGGGTTAATTATGGTGCGTGAGCTAATACCATGCACGCCCTTTCTTCGCCTTTCAGTGGATAAATGAATATCTGCTACGTTTCGGCCCCTTGCGTCATAAATTAATTCTGCATCAATTACGTCTTCTCCTTGCGGGTACTCTCCGAGCACAACTGCATCATATTTTTTGGTTAGACCTTGTTTGGTTCTAAATGTACTTATCATCCTGTCCAGAGCTAATGGTCCTTTTGTAAGTACAAGAACTCCGCTTGTATCACGATCAAGTCTGTGTGGCATTCCTATATCTTGATCTGGTCGAGTATAGCGAGCAATTTCAAAAATACCCATACTCGTACCATCACTTGTTGCATGAGAGAGAACATGCGGAGGTTTATTTATAACAAGCAAGTCACTATCTTCATACAATATCATTCTTTCAAGAGACTCAACAGCTTCCCATTCTCTTAATTGGCGAGTCGTAGGATGCTTATGACTGTCACTTACTCTATTTCGTACATCAATAATCCAGTCTTCAATCTCAGTACTTGTACGTCTTCTCTCCCGTGCATCCATCCGCGTATTATACTATAGGTTTAGCTTTAAATCAATTACTCACGTTTGTATGTATTTATGGCTATATGAAGTTGAATTTTTCGATATACACATCATTAGATAGGCTTTTGGGCAGAAATTTGTAGAAGATGTGGAGATTGAATTATCCGTCCATAGTTAATATCACGACCACCACTCAAAAAAAAGCGCTCGACATCTCGCCTGCGATCAAATACTTCGGCCGGGCATACATCTATATCCATATATCCCTCCTGCTCCAACATCCTGACCATCCTTCGAGCATCTTTCTCTGCGTCATGTCGATTGGTTTTTTCTACCATCATAAGCCTACCTCCAGGCCGAAGTACTTCTCCTGCTCGTATAAAAAATCGCCTTTTATTATCACGAAATGCAGAAAGCGTTGATTCTCCTTCGAGCATGTGCAAAAGCGCATTTGTATGAATACTATCCACTTGTCCTATTTCACTTGGTATTTGATTTGCCAAAAAATTGCGGTTGTGAAATTGAACTCCCATCATTTTAGCTGCATCTACTGTACGTATTCCTTCAGGATCAGTTATTATTCGCTCTCCTTCGGGAAAATACATACGTATAGCTGCATCAAATTCATACACAGTTTGTGGTGAGAGTGCGCCAACAAGAAGCGCGCGATAGTCGGTGCCATCTCCAATAGTTTGTTGCTGTTGGCGTTGCAGCATACTCAACACGGTTGGTGCGGCAACACCATATGAATAAGTAGCCGTTCTCAAATCAAGTAACCCCTCTGCTGCTTGAAAAAATATTTGTATGTGTTCTTGATCTGCACGTGGACTCAATCCATCTGGAGCAACATATTGTTCGTATGCAGACATATCTATACTTTGAACATGTCCCAATACATCATAAAGTCTTCTCAACACATCGCGATCAACAGTCATGTCGCCTAATTGATATGCTGTTCCACCCATACTTGCAAGGGTTGCAAGATAAACAGCATTTATATGAGATTCTGAAATAGGTACCTCGGGAGCAATCGGCCTTAGTTGATCAAATACCATCCGCGTATTATACTATAGGTTTAGCTTTAAATCAATTATTCACGTTAGGATGTTTTTGAAGAGTTTTGTAGAAGAATTACTAGTGCGGCAAGTCAAAAAGCACAGGCGCACTCAATATGCCTCGAGGAGAAATATACTCAACAGGACGAGTATGCCCCAGCACCAACTCTCGAGCTTCTAAGGCTGGGTGTCCTAGGTCACTATACCAATCGGCTATTTCTGAAATTGCAGGAGCCGCCATACTGCTTGACGAGTTTATACCAAACTTTTGCGAAGGCACAAATACGTCTGCTCCGACAACGCCTGAGGCAGGTGCTCCATTTGCCCAATCGGCTACAAAAAGTGTATTGGGCGACCACGACTCTCCTACCTGTTGTCGCAATGTATCAAGATCTTCGCCATTATTTCCTGCGGCCGAGACAAAAAGTGTATCGGGAAATGCCGAAGCAACCGCAAAAAATTCACGAATATTTTCAGCAGCATGCGCCCCACTATAAGCCGACTCTATTTTAAAACGATTATTACCTTGTAATCGAAATAATTTATTTCGCCCCATCATAAAACTCATATTTACCACGCGTGGGGCTTGGGGCAGTTTTTGCAGTGCTTCAATAATTGGTTTTGAGCGAATTGCAAAGGCAATACCCTCATTCCCGTCACGATCTACAACCGACTCTATGTCGGCCGGATCGACAAGATTTTGAAGGGCAAGCATGTCTACTGCTCCATCACCACCATGTGCATGTGCAACTTGCATAAGTGTTTGTGCAACAAGCACTCCATGATTTTTATAATTGCCCAATACTCCATTTTCTATCGCATCTTTAACGTGTGAAAGTGAGTTATTAGATTTGGTAGGTACTACAGTCGGCCCATGAGGCGGTTTTGTGTTGTTGGGTTGTAGTGCCCATTTTTTCAAATTCTGCCACAAAACTTTCATCATCAACTCATTATTGTTAGGAAATTCGCTTTGCGTAATGCCCGCAACAGGCTGCTCAGGCGCAATGTCTATAATAACAACGGGCGCAGGACCACTACTTGCAGTTTCAACGGGTCGAGGCAAACGAAAGCTACTGGCAGCTAAAGCAGTTGTCAAAACTCCTGCACCAAGTGCAGTTCTCCAAATATATCTACTGACACTTCGTTCTGTCATAATAAGATAATTAGTCCATCACGTGCCCCTATTATACATATAGTTGTTGAAATATAATCTCTCACGTTCGTTGATTTTTTAAAATATCGTGCTATAATGTCGACTATTATGTCAGAAATCGAAATACGTGATGTAACCCTACGTGATGGAGCGCAATCACTTGCAAATCCTATTGATCCGTTTAACCGTGCAGTAGTTGCCGCACTTCTTTTAGCTTCAGGTATTCCTGAAATTGAAGTTGGGGGCTTTGGTCGACTTGCCCAACACCAAGGAGTGGAGGAAGTTATCGGACTTTTATCTCCACAATATTTGCAACGTCTTTCCGGCTATACACCAAATAAAAAAGGTGTACTTCGAGCCGCTGATGCAGGACTTACTAGATTTAATTTGCACACAGCAACTGCTGATGGATACACCATACCTCTTTTAGGTGTAGACGCTCAAACTGCAAGAATTAAATTAGCTGAGGCAGCAGAAACTGTGCGAGGATTAGGAGGAGTTTCTACTGCATATGTTTCAGGTGTTGACCAAGATCCAAACGGACCTGTAAGTCCAAATCGTGTATCAGATACTACCAAATTTGTGCTTGATGAAGGCATTGCACGTGTTTTTGCCAGTGACACTACAGGCATGGCGACAGCTGACAGCATGTCAGTTTGGCTTGAAGCTATGCTTGATGCCGCCGAGGGAGAGAGCGAGCGTATTGGACTGCATTTACATAATAAAAGTGGCAAAGCAATAGGTCTTGCTGTACTTGCTGCAACTCGATTTGGTATTACCCATTTTGATGGTTCACTTACTGGTCTTGGCAGATGTCCAGCAGAGACGTCGGGTACCAATGGCAATATTGCAACAGAACAACTTGTATATGCATTTGAAGGTCAGGCATTTACTACTGGCGTAGACCTCAGTGGTATCAATCTCGCTGTATTAGCTGCAAATAAACATTTGATATCTTCATAATTGCGTTTTGCTTCAGGTTGGTTCAACCAAATCCCCCTCGTTTTAAACCTCTTCTTTATACTGGTTAAATAGTAGCGATAATATATTTCACGTTCGTTTTGTTTTGGGTTATAATACATTCTTTGAATACATACACATGAATACAATTGAGCTTGGCACACAACCACCTATACTTGAACAGTTTATCCAAACGGATTCTTTTAGAATGCTCTACGCTCAAGCCCTCGGTTATGCTGCTATTCCAATGAGTGGTGATTTGCGACAAGAGCTTCGCTCTGATTTTGTAGGTGCATTATTTGAAGAATTAGCATATGACACACTTCGTCAAACACCCGGTGGTAGAAGAATACTATCTCCAACTGATACTTTTTTGCACAGCTACCAACGAGCTGTTGAAGATACCTCGAGGAGACAATATCATGTACAATTTCATCCATTTGGAAGGCGCAACCTGGACAAAGTCTATACCCCCGACGGGCTTCTGACACTTCCCGATGGCACTAATACAATTTTCGAATATACAAGTACCAGTGAACCACGTGTTCCTGACTATTTTGCAAAAAAAGCTCGTGAATGCACAACCTTTTGTGACTTTAATGCTGATAAATCTAAACTTGTTTTTGTAGTTACACAAAATTGTGAAATACCTGAATCTGTGCTGCAATTACCCCATGTTGCAACACCTATTCAACTACCTTTCGATTCTTTGCAGTTGAGAGCATTTGTAGATCACATTTTTCACTCCTATAGACCAGACGAACATGCAGCTACACTTGTTGAAATTGGTCAAGAGATGCAAGATCAATACAAGCGAGCGCGTACTGCTTTAAGCAGTTTGAAAAATAGAAGAGTTCCTCCTGGTTTTGATTATAGTGAACTTTCTCCTGAAATAATTGCTAGAGCAAATGGCCTTACTTCTGAAATGGTTGCACAGTTGGAAAGATCTTTTACACACATGCAAAACGGGACACAATTTGTCGAGTAGTGTGTAGAAAACAGCCCAACTCATCGCTTGAATTTACCAGAAAAATCCGCGATACTATTGATACATTCATGCATACACACCAAAAACGTGGAGAAATAGCTACAACTCTGACTGTATTTTCTTTTATTGTTATGATGGTGGGTTTTGTCGTAGGTCAATCAGGATTGCAAGGTAAAAAAACTGTTGGAGGAAGTGCTCAGGAACTTTGCACCTATGATGCGACTTCAAAGATAGTTAAGGCTAATGGGGCTGCACTGAGAGCTTCAGAAAATAACAATCGTGCCTTGAGTGTTATTAATGATAAAAATCAGCCAGGCTCAATTGATGGTACTACGGGATTGTATCGATTTAGAACAGATAATTTTACCTTCACCCCATACACACGACCCAGTGATACAGCGTGGGTGAAGCTCGTAGGTCTAGATACAAGCAAGTGGAAAGTGAAAGATGTATTTTGTAATCCATTATCTTCTGGAGCTCCCGGCTGTGACAAAGGAGTTCGAGGCAGCGAAAATAATATAAAGATAAATAATTTTCACGTAACGTGTAATGTACATATTGAGTATGGGTGGATTGTTGAGCAAGTAAATCAAACGAGCCCAACACCTACAAGTCGCCCAACATCCACTCCATCACCCACAATCGCACGAGCAACACCTACACCAACAACCGCTGCGCCCACATCAACTCTTGCTCCAACAAACACGCCTACAAGATCAGCAACACCCACTACGCCCCAACAATGTCTATATAAAGCAAAAGTCCAAATCCTCAAAGAAAGCCCTTCTGGAGCTCGCTCACAATTTCAACTTTCAGACAACCAAGGCACTGCCAATTTTGGCGTGTCTAACAATAAACAAAGCAGAACCACTGCAGCAGGTAAATTTGGCACATCATTCATAAATGGTCGATCAGGCATACTCACTGTCGGCACCGAATACATCTATCAAAATATCCAAGAGCCATTTCGCCCCGATCCAGGAGCACTATACACACGTCGAGAGTCTGCTGATGTGTCACTCATTGGTCTAAACACTCTCAAATGGAGAGTAAAAAATGTCTTTTGTAACGGCACTGCAGCATGTCCGCGCAATATATCTTCACAGGGAAGTGTTTTAACAATACAAAATTTTATTCCTGATTGTGGTACAGACATCACTTACGGCTGGATTGTTGAGTCTGTAATCGCACCAACACCTACACGTGCGCCCACACCAACTACAAGACTAACAAGTACTCCAACTCCAACCATAAGACCAACAAGCTCACCCACTCCAACTACTGTATTATCTTGCCCCAACAATCGTGGAACAATTGATGGACATGTAAAAGTACAGGGCACCTTTCCCACAGCATGTACAGGTAAAAATTGTCAATTTAAAGTGACAGCGTGTGCGGTAGCAAGAAATGATGCGCTCGACTGTAATACTATATATGATGAGCAATACACACTCGGGAGCGCTCATGAATACAACCTTTCTGTACCTGACAACGTTGAAGTAGGCATATTTATAGAAAATAATTTATACAACTTCAATACCACGCCAAAACAGATTGTGGCTTCATATAATATATCTGACGCACTCGCACTCAATTGTGATACATCCATAAATCCTGAAAAAAGAAGGTCTCGAGGGCTTTCAAATGAGTGTCTTATACGCCTTCCCCAGCGCACTTCTACATGCCGACCAGGCATAACCTGTTGCTATATAGCTCAAAATTTTAGCGTATTATTTAGACAACTACCTACTCCTACTGCAACAAATACCCCCACGCCAACTGCCACTGCCACACCAACGGCCACCCAAACTCCCACACCGACGTTGACACCAACAGGAACGCCAATTCCAACTCCACCCGTCCTTAAATGCAACAATATTCTCCACTCAGGTCATGAAGGGGTAGATATCAAAGAATATGAAATGGGCCAAACAGAAGGTTCTTTTTACTTGAGTTACGAAATGATACAAATCCCCGATCAACTTGACATATATTATGAAGACAAGATAATTTTTACTACCAATGAACCTGTTAGTGGATTTCGCCACAATATTTTAGTTCCATTTGGGCCAGGAACAAGTACAAAAATCAAAGTCGTCTTAACCGGAAATGAAGAAGGAACCGATTGGTATTACAGTATATCTTGCCCAAGAGATCCAACAATCACACTTCCCGATAGCTGTCGTGAGTCGCTCGGCGTTGTCTCAGGCAAATTGACAGTAAATGGTGTGTTTCCTGCAATATGCAGCCGCGCTGGCTATGAATGTGCGATAAAACTACGTGCGTGTATGATAGACAGAACAACTGGCGAAACTACCTGTGATGATCGATCAAGACAAACAGAACAATTTGTTATTGGTCCCGATTTCAACTACACATTTACTGATCTGCCGACCGACAAGCTAATTAGCATCAGGGCAGAGTCTGGGCTGTGGAGACGCAGTACAGAGCGTAAAATATCCAATACTCAATCAGACTCATATCCTACAAACTGCGAATTTCCTCGACAGAAGAGTTTTCGTTTTCCAGAGTGTATTCTCGATTTAAAATTGGAAAACGCATGTCTTGCCTCCGACGTGGATTTTACAACGAACATCTGGACAGGGTCTGATGCTGATATTGCCAACCGAGATCCTAATAATGATGGCTATGTCAATACACTTGACTATAATATTGTGTTATATACATTTGGACAAATTGGCGAAAACATCCTAACCGATCTAAACTATGACGGCGCAGTAAATTCACTTGATCTTTCTATGATAATTGCCGCTTTTGGAGAAAAAATAGAACCGGTTGTAATTGGACCTATTGACAGACACGAGGCATATTAATCGCACGATTATCTTTTACCTTAAGTGGTTCTTTCATCGCATTTTCCAAAGAAAGTACGTTATGATCCGGGAACTGGGATAGGACTGGGGATTGAACCACCCAGATTAGGAATCTGACTTGGAGCTCCAATGCCTTGATCTTGCTTGGCTACAGAGGGTGAGCCTTTTTGAAATAAATAACTAATACTTCCATTTATAGTCATTTCTCGGTGTCGATCTACATTGGCAGGATCATAGGGACTTGCATTACCACCACGGAGTAAGTCACCCATCCAAATAAGCGCTTTACTATCTCTCACAGGAAATGTATTTACATCAGTAACTTCAATATCGTGAAGTTGAAAGTCTGCGTCAAGCAATGGCGGTAAAGGTAATGGATCACTCACCAACCCACCATTTTCATATCTTTGTCTATTTTTTTTATAAATTTGCTCATTATTACTAAGTAATCTATATATTTTGTCACCTTTTCGTGCTACGACGGCAATATCATATCCAGTGTTACCTACATGTGCATCTTCGGGTTGAAGATTGGCAACATCAGAAGCACTTTTATATACATCTCGATATTTAGGAATCATTAAAACAACATATGAACTATCTCCCATTTCAATCCAATCTTGTGGAACTCCGACAGTGTCACTGTTATAAAAAAAGTGATCTGCCCACGCTTGTCTGTCTTGCGTTGATGTGGGTACTACATCGCCAGGTTGTCTTTGGGCAAAAAGTAGTTCGGCTCGTTGTGATTTATCTGTAATAAGACCTCGAAGTGAATCTATTTCTACATATGGCTTATCAGGTAAATATGGTCTACCATTTTCTCCAGGAAATTTTTCGTTAACATATGTATTAGCCCATTTATTTACAGCTTCGCGAACTTCAAGCAAATCATTTCGCATGTCGTCAAGTTCTTTATTATCTTTTCCTCTTTTCGACAATAAATCTTTCATACGTTTACTTAATCTTCCCTGTGCTCCTGCTTGTTCCATAATATATTATAAGTATACCATTGACACTGATTACACGTGCCTAATAAGAACATTTTGAACATTTGATTGTATATTTGGCGGGGTTCGCGAGAGTATATCCATGCCAAATTCTATTCTTTTGAGAGTAGGATTACCTGGTCTTACATAGTCTGCCGCTAAATGCTTTGATGTTATTGGATTTCTCCCTAAAGCAGTGGCACCCAAAACTGTCGCCACATCAAGTACTTGGTCTTTATAAACTGTCTCAAGTGAACCGTCTCGTAATGCCATGGCAGTATCTTGAAAACTAAGAAGTGGATCATTGACTCCAATTGTCAAAAGTTGAGTGACTCCTTCATTAAAGTCTCTTCCTGTTCCAGCTTGATCATCGTGGTATCCCATTCCATCAACTGATGCTGACATGGCATATAAAAGCTCATGCGTCATAATTTGATCACGAGGCACAGATGAAGCATTATTAATATATACCGAACCCCTTGAGGGGTCATTTTCAAATGGTATATATATTCCACCAAATCGCTTAATTGCATCTTCAAATGAACTTGCTGCTGCAACCCTCTGAGACTGAATAACTTCTGGAGTTGTGCCAAGAGCTTCAGCAACTGCACGAAATGATTCATCCGGTTGAATTGCATCAACTTTCGGTGCTACATCTCGTTTTTTACAATAGCTAGCAACTACTTGTAAAAAAACCTCGGGATCAGCAAGTAAAACATCTGTGCTTCGAGCTTTATCAAGTACAGCTTCAGGCAATTCATATCGTTTGGCCAATCTTTGAATAACCTCTTCCTTCTCTATTGCTATATCCACAGGCGGTGTTGATTCAACTCCTACCTCATGCAAAGGATCATCCAAAACAAGCTCATCTTGTAAACTAGATAATTGATCCATATAAGCAAAGTATACTAACGATTATTTACTTAGTGCATGAAGCTTTTCTATATTTTCTCTATCTGGCCCGTTTTTATCTATTCCAGGCACTTCGAGAATAAATGGTTTATCATGCAGTTTTGGCTGAGCAAGAATACTGCGAAAACCTATCTCCCCTATCTCGCCCATTCCTATGTTTTCATGCCTGTCGGCACCACTGGCAAAGGGTGTTTTTGAGTCATTGGCATGGATAAGTGCAAGGTTTTCTATGCCAATTTTTTTGTCAAACAAGTCAAGCCATGCACCAAATAGTTTGGTATCTCGCACGTCTATCCCTGAAGCAAACAAATGCTGTGTATCTATACAAAAAGCAATACGATCTGAGTGTATTTGTTCATACAATTGGACCAATTCATCTAAATCTTTACCAATTTTTTTACCTGCACAGTTTTCAATAATAAGTTTTTGAGACGCCGGAGTTTTCTCTAAAATTTCTTTTATCCCCGCAACTACTTGGGCTATAAGTACATCAGAATCGCCCTCTTTATAACTTCCCAAATGCACAATAGTGCCAACTGCTCCAAGTTTGTCGCCCATATTAAGATAATGAACAAGTGAATCTATAGAAAGTCGCACCGACATTTCATTTTCTGAGGCAAGATTGATAAGGTAGACGCCGTGGAAAAATAATCCCTGTAAATTTTTTTCAGCATAGAGTTTTTTGAATACTGTAATTTGCTCGTCAGTGTAGTTTGTTATTCGAAAACTTCGAGGAGATGTGACAAAGATTTGCATGACGTTAGCTCCAATCGCTTCTGCTCGCACAACCGCTTTATCAAGCCCTCCTGCAACTGATACATGGGCGCCAATTGACATAATTTATATAGAATTAATTTCGCAAACTTTGTTAACCCGCTCTTGCCACAATATCTCTGACATCAATAATTCGCACCGTTATATCATCATTATCAGGAATAGCACGAGCGGCTTGAGCTATCTCTCGGGCAGCTTTTTGCATTTGTTCCTCTTTTGTACCACTTAGGCGACCGTACTTTAGATTTGTCATAATTTCATCCACCTTTTGTGCATATGGTGTATTTGTATCAAGTGCCATGCCTGATAGTCGTGATCCATCAGAACCCATCAAAACAAAATCAGGTTCATATGAATCGTAGGGTATACTACCACTGTATAGATTACCGGCTCGCTGACTGGGTTCACCAACCACATTCATTATTCGATTTGAACGATCATCATCGTCTAGGGCGCCAGTTGGAATTCTAACTTGTCCTGAATTTTTCACATAATGAGCAAGATTTTGAATAATATTTACAGACTTAACTGGTGAGGGACCACCGAGATATTCATCAGCCAAACTTCCTGTAAGCCGCCTGTGACTATAGCGTTCTTCTCGCCAAAAACAAACAGCAACGTCTCCTGCTGAAGCAATATCAATTGAGTCTGACCCAATATCAACCACGGCTACAGCACCATATGGACCTTCTATTCCAGCCCGACTTGCTTCAGCACGATATTCTGCGTCAGCAGTAATTATGGCATCACCTGGGGTAACGCCATTTTCCTTAAGTATTTTTTTTTGTATATTATTCATAGCGTCAAGTATTACTTGATCTTTAAGTCCTGTCAATTCGCCCATTGATCCGCCTGATCCGTCCATAACAACATTTCGCTGACGAATTTTTCCATCGGCTCCCCTACAAATCCATTCGCTGTCGTGTCGTGACATCCGTGATTATCACTTGATAAAACATGAGCAACAGATGTTGGATTGACTATTTGTTCTGTCGAGTCAGCAAGTTCTCTAGGCTCCACCACGCCTTGTTTACTTGGCTTCGGTGGTTGAGCTCTTTGAGAAGCTTCTTGATTCTGTTCATGCAGCAGCTTTTTTAGTAGAATTGAATTTGTCTTCGAATTATTTCTTACTAATACTCTATCCCCAACCCTTACGATTGTTGCGTGATTACGCGACGCTGTTATATGCGCCTCATCTGTTGGTAGAACAATATCGGCCCCCTCTTGATCACCTCGACCCACTCTAAATGATCTTCCATTTCCCAAATCATAGCTCTGATCATTAATTCTAAAATAAACATTATCGCCAATTAAGTGTAGCCTTCCACTCACTTCACCAAGAATGAGATCGATGCTGCCTTGCATACTAATTAAGTCAACACTTCCCCAGTGGCCTTGTTCAATATCTATAGTCGATCCAACATATTGATATTCACAAACCGCTTGGTCCTGCAGGTGTTGATATGTGCCATTTGTTGATCCTTCATCGCGAAGTGTAAAGGCTCGATTTGCTAATTCAAGTGAAGCATGCTGCACTGACGCATACTCATTTTCGAGTACCACATCTGAACCTGGATCTCGACCAATTGTTAATGGACCTGGTCCGACTGGGAAATATTTTTCCCGACTTCGTAATTCTTGTTGCCCAGCATCTGATGGATCGCATAAATATACTCCCCTCACAACTTGATGGCCCGTAGCTGGATCTGTGCGAATATCAGGCACTACTAAACGGGCATCGGTAAAATGTGGATTTGCAGGATTTCCAAATTCTACAATACGGGGATTTGTAAATGAAACTGAAGAAACTCGTTCAAAACCTAAAGCTCCTTCTGGTACTGGTGCATTTGACATAAGATTTATATTAACTCTTTCAGTATTTTATCAAACAGTAAATTAAGATTTTCTTTTTCCTCATCTGTAAAATTCTGCAAAACATACGTCTCACCGGGAATTCTGTTTTCTGGGTCTCGATTGTCAACACCAATTCTCACTCGATAAAAGTCAGATGTTTTTAGGTGATCCTCAATTGATAGAATGCCATTATGTACTTTGGGACCTTTTCCTTTTTGGATCTTGAACTTGCCAAATTTAATATCAAGATCATCATGAATTACATAAATATCGTTACAGTCTACTTTGTAAAACCGACTTAATGTTGAAACAGACTCTCCTGAGTTATTCATATATGTCAGAGGTTTAACCAATAGTATTCTCTCTTTGCCAATTTTATATTCAATAATAGTTGAGAGAATTGAATGATTTTTTTTAACATAAAAATCTTTTAGACGAACTCCAAGCATATCTATTGCAAGCCAGCCAACGTTATGTCGATTTTTTGCGTATTTTTCCCCCGGGTTTCCTAGACCAACGACAAGTTTCATAATGACAGTATAATATACTATATAAATCTACGTACTAAATCGAAGTTGAACAAGCCGGAGTGGTGAAATGGGCGAGTGGCGGAATGGCAGACGCGCACGGTTCAGGGCCGTGTGTCGAAAGACGTGGAGGTTCGACTCCTCTCTCGCCCACATGTTAAAGTATGTAGGGCACGCATGTGTTCGTAAACGCTGTGGGGGCAACCCCATAAGGATTTCCAAGTCCTACTTCCGGCACTTATTTTGGTATTATGTACTCTATGAAAAAGGGATCTAAACATGAACCTGACTCTCAAAAATCTACATCAGTTATCACACATGACTACTGGAAATATTTTCTAATTGGACTAACTATATTTTTGTTGCTTGTTGTTTTTATATCTTTATACGAACGTGCGCAATCAAGCAACAAAAATATACTACTTCCCTCACCTAGCGTAATACTTCTTGCTCCTACAATGACTCAAGTAGAATCAACAATACAAATTGCACGTCCGACATGCGGTAATCCCCCACCATGCTCGGACATACTTCCCATCGGATGCACAAGAGAGTCACCTGTTTATAATAATTATGGCTGTCTTATATCATGCGGGCAACTGCGATGCACGGCTACGCAATAATGCTAGATTCTACTGCGAAAGAATTTTAGGCAATATTTTCAAGCACGGCTTTTGTTTTTTCGGCTTTAAGAATAAGTCGTTTCATTTGGCGATAGCGAATAACACCAAATATCGCACAACACATGCCAAGAGGTATAAATAGCCATCCGAGGGTAAAAAAGACAAGGTGGCCATCAAAAAACTTGATAAATGAAGCGCCCACTACAAATGACGTAAGTGCTGTACGCAAATACGACAAAAAAGTGCGCTCGTTTGACAAAATTGTGCGGTCAGCTGCTAGATAGTCTCTCAATATGTAGTTTTCTCTGGTGTATTCAGGTCCGAGTGTAGAGTCTAGCATGCTTATAAATTACCACATAAAATAAACTATTGCAACCAACTTTTATTTCGAGTACTATTTTTAGTATGCATTCGTACGTATATGATCAAAAAATAACAACAAAAAACGATAATCACCCTTTGCATCTAGTCCAAGGAGACTCGGAGATGCAAAAAATCGTTACTATGACAAGCTTTTTAGTATTTCAAGTAGTTTTAGTTGTGTTTTTAGGAGTGTTTTACATGTACAAAAAAGGGGCAGTTTCGGCTCAGCAACTGGCTATTGTCACACCTGTTAGTACGAATGTTTTATCGGCGCAAGATGATGAACCTGCATCAAACCAAGTGAATCAGCCCACTCCAACATATATGCCCACCGCCACACCAACTCCATTTAAATCTAAATCTCTCTATACTGTCATTTTATATGGTGACTCTATGGTCGACACGATGGGCGAGGTATGTGAGTATTCCTATGAAGCTCTCAAAAAAGAGCATCCTGACACTGAATTTTTGTGCTACAACTATGGCAAAGGTAGTGAAAATGTAAGTCAAGGGTTGGGTCGATTTGGCCAGAGACTTGAATATCAGACACGACGGTATCCACCCATTCCAGAAATCAAGCCAGACATTTGCGTTATGGGCTCATTTGCCTACAATGTATTCACTCCTCACAGTCGAGACACTCATTGGCTCGACTACACACGCCTAGTCCAACAGGCACAACAATCATGTGGACAGGTATACATGTTGGCTGAAATTGCACCCCTAAGGGCTGACTTTGGCAAAGGTCCAAACGGAGTAAATTGGGAGACAAAAACAGTCATAAAACACTCTGGAAATATCATCGATCAGCTTGAAAATGTACTGGGCCTTTCAAAAACATTGGGAGTCCCCCTTATTGATGCCTATACTCCTTCAAAAGTAGATGGTCAACAAGAAGGAAAGCGAGAATTAGTCAACGCTTCAGATGGGATTCATGCAAGTATTGAAGGCCACAAATTCATGGCCGAGCAAATTGCAAAAACTGTTGAGTTGAAGTAGACCAATTTACCTTGGCATCAATTATGAAGTTGATTGAGGTTGGATATGTGGTTTTTCGAATATTTTAATTGAACTTGAAGAATGAGGATCAAATGTACGCTCCGTAACTGTACGACCACCCATAAAATCATAATGCTCAGGAGTCAACTGCCTTAATCTCTCGTTTGCGAAATACGCCATGTTTCCTGTGTGAATCGCTATTCCACCAGGTTGTGTAATTTGGCACAATACATGCATATATCTCGCATATATATCCATTTGACGAGCTGGATATGCATAATGAAATTCTACTAAGCTACTACCAGTGTCAAATACTGCCTTGGAAAAAACAACATCAAATCTCTCAGGATATTTATCAGCTACAGTTTCATCAAACTTTTCATGCACTTCTTGCAATGTTGGCTCATCAACTGGTGGAAATGTTTTAAGCGACGGATCATATGCTGTAACATCTGCTCCTAGTGCTGCAAAAAATCTACCTTCCCATCCACCAAGGACAAACATTGATACTCCTTGCAAGAGTCCACCATTTTCATTGGAGCGAAGCCAATTATCTATTGTTTCAAAAAGGATATCATTTCGTATTTTGCCTTTGTCGTCAATTAGTGCTGAAGGTAATTTACCTCGAACTGCAAGCTGTTCAACTAATGAGGCTACATGCTCAGTATAAAAAGGATACATCCAGGCATGAATATCTCTTCCCTCGGCTACTACATTCCTTCCCGTAATAATACCTTTCCTATCAGGATAATGACGATCATATACTTGCGTTAGAATATTGCCGATCCCGTGGAAAGTGCCTCGATATACATCTTCTCCATCGATCCCATCTGCTCCTTGCCTATTTTGTGGACCATCAGGTAATGCCATCTTATGATTATACTAAATACTATAAGATAAATAAAATCAGAGGACTATCGAGTGGCCGTTGAAAGATCGATTAAGTCTATATGTCTCAAGTTGAGGATGTTCTAAGCCTAAAAGTTGGGCCACAGCAATATCTGCAGCTTCCCAGCCAACCATGACCCCTTGATGACTTAGACCTGTTATAACTCCTACCTTTTTATTGCTGTCTGGGTGAGCTTGAAGTCGATCAATTCCTGGTTTACCATCAGGAAGATCTACATAATAACCAGCAAGTCTCCCGCTTGGATTAATTGCCAGAGGCCCATTATTTTCACCATCTCCCCAATAGCTACTTACTCCCATGCCGAGCTGTCCATACACGACAGCAGGAAAATGACGTCGTGCCACGTCAGTCGTAATATCTGGAGGCCACACAATTTGACCGGGCTGTTCATGTGAATCGTTCGGATCAGCATATCCATAATTTCCTTCTCTAAGCCCATTTGGACCGTCTGATAAACGTACATATGCACAATCTGGACCGATAAAAAATCCACTCACACCTCGAAAATCAGTTGCCTGATCTGGTGATAAATGAGCAAGTGACGACGAAAATGTTTGACGAACTTGTACTTTCAAAGCTTCTCCTAATGATTGAACTCCATTTTCACCAACCGAAGCCTTCAAAAGTGGGTGATTTCTATCTAAGTTTAGAATAAAAGGGCCAGCTGTAATAAATAAATGATCTGCTTGAATGGTTCCATGTGACGTTTGTAGCGTGAAAGCGTCGTCTCCTTGAGTAACTGAGTAATCTTGCATCGTAACTCCCCGAGCAAACGTAACACTTTCTGCAACTCTTTGAATATGTGTTACTACAGAACTTAAGTCTATTTTGCCTGCCTCTGGATAAACCATTGCGCCTGCAACTTCACGATCGACAAATTTCCATCTATTTCGTACTTCTTCAGGTGTAATAATTTCAGCGTCGCGTCCATACCCCCACCTTTGCACTGTCTGCAAATGAGATGCAAAACCACCCAACTGACAGGTATCCGATATACTGACAAATAATTCTAAGATTATTAGTTGACTATCGGATATATGCCAGCAATTGCAACAGAAGTAAAACAAGAGATAATGGGACGTGTGAAG
>Ga0163152_10001864_pt1 | contig 32076 bp, 33 predicted proteins | sample OliLakLV19MP8IB2_FD_148635 | JGI IMG/M metagenome (GOLD analysis project Ga0163152, IMG submission 148635) | Freshwater microbial mat bacterial communities from Lake Vanda, McMurdo Dry Valleys, Antarctica - Oligotrophic Lake LV.19.MP8.IB-2 | ecosystem: Environmental > Aquatic > Freshwater >...
CTTGTTTGGTACAACTATCACAAGATCCACCTTGGTATGGGCATGGACAAAAAGACCCCTGCCCAAGTGGTCTACGAAGCCCTTATTTCCAAATCCTCTTGTGTAAGGTTAATGCTGCAACCTAACATATTTTGACAGAATGAAAAAACAAGTGCGCACTATGTACTTGAGCATTTGGAAAACACACACTTTTTAATAATATATCGAAGCATGAATGTGTATTTTCGCAAGTCCTGGTGCATAGAAGGAAATCAAGAAATCTGGTATAATTCATGGATTTAAACGCAAAAAATAACTCAAAGCACTCACACAAAAAACACTTCATGCGATTGCACACGTTGATGTTCGGCTGGGAATATCCCCCCTTCCACTCCGGAGGACTTGGTGTGGCTTGTCAGGGTTTGGTGCGAGGACTTTTGAAAAATAAATTACGCGTGACGCTGGTATTACCAAACGGCAGTGCGGAGGGAGAAGAGCATTTGGATATTGTCTCGCCGTCAGAGAAGCATCTGGAAGCGCTAAAAATTATGAATGTCCACAGCATGCTTCAGCCGTATGACAGTTTTACAACCTACGATGAACGATGGAAGCACCTCGCTTCGACAACACCGAACGACGCAAAAGAACTCTATGGACCGGATCTGGGCGATGCCGTGGAGCGCTACACCGCGCTTGCAGTAACCATGACCGAACATGCGAAGCCTGATGTCATTCACGTCCACGATTGGATGACGTATGAAGCCGGCGTGCACGCAGCGCGCCACCATCGCGTCCCGCTTGTGGCGCATATTCATGCGACTGAGTTTGATCGCACCGACAATCATCCAAACGAATGGATCGCTGCACGCGAACGAAGAGGCTTGCTGCTTGCAGACAAAGTAATTGCTGTCAGCGGCTACACGAAAGAAATGCTGATGCGCCACTACGGCATACCCGGCGATAAAATCACCGTGGTGCATAACGGCCATGACCAGCATCACCATCACATCAAGCCCGCACTCGCTTCTCGGTACGGTCTCACCAAAGAACCGATGGTGCTCTTTCTGGGACGCATGACCGTCCAGAAGAACCCATGGCAATTCTTGGAAGTCGCAAGCCGCGTCCATACCTTGCGCCCCGAGGTGCAGTTTGTGATGGCCGGAGAAGGGCCGATGCTTTCTTCCCTCGTCGATCACGCGTGCGAATTGGGACTCCAAGACAACGTCATCTTCACGGGCAAAGTGAACCGCCACGAAGTGCAATCGCTCTATCAGCGCGCCGATTGCTTCGTGATGCCGTCTCTCAGCGAACCGTTCGGTCTCGTCGCCCTGGAAGCAATCGCTCACCGCACGCCGGTGATCCTCAGCAAACAATCCGGAGTCGCGGAAGTTGTGGAACACGCGTTTAAAGTCGACTTCTGGGATACAGACAAAATGTCCGACTGCATCCTCACGATCCTCCGCGAGCAACCGCTCGCCGAGCAGCTCATGTCGGAAGCTCCCCGCGTCCTGCAACGTCTCAGCTGGAAGAACCAAGCGGGACGAGTGCGCTCGCTTTATGAACAAGTCATGAATGATTACTCACGCTTTTAAAAGACTACAGACTACAGACAATAGAATGCATTCTCATCCCACCACCAGCAGCAGCACCAACCCATCTGTAGTCTGTAGTCTGTAGTCTCCTCCCTACACTAATCACCCACACAAACCATGGCTCCTCTCATCTCTTTCTACTTTCAGCCTTCGCAGAAGGCTGCCAGCCGTAGCTCCACCGCAGTGGAGCGAAAGTTGGCTGATAGTACAAGCTCCTTCTGCTACGGCCGACGAGACCGTTCTGCTTCCAATTCCCTCTGATCGCATGGCTCCTTTGATTTCCTTTTACTTCCAGGTCCACCAACCGTATCGACTCAAGGATCTTCGCGTGACCGATATCGGCCGTGAGGGGCTCGATTACTTTGATGATGACAAAAACCGTTCAGTCTTCCGCAAGGTGGCTGAAAAGTGTTATCTGCCAGCCAATCGCTTGATGCTCGAACTGCTCCAGCAGTACCCGGATTTCCGGATTTCCTACTCGCTTTCAGGTGTATTCCTGGACCAGTGCGAAGAGTACGGACAAGACGTCCTCGACTCCTTCAAGGCGCTCGCCGCGACGGGCAAAGTGGAATTTTTGGCGGAGACCTATTATCACTCCCTGTCGTATCTCAAATCGCTCGAAGAATTTTGCTCGCAAGTAAAAGCGCACACCGCGAAGATCCAGCAACACTTCGGTCAAACGCCGACGGTCTTCCGCAATACAGAGCTCATCTATAACAACGAACTCGCGCATGTCGTCCGGCTCATGGGCTACCGCGGCATCATCGCAGAGGGCGCGGATCATATCCTGGACGGCCGCTCGCCGAATCACCCTTACGTTCCCCCTAAGTTTCGCATGCCGAAAAAGAAGGAACTTCAGATCAGCAAGCTGCGCCATCTGCCACAACGATCGGAGACGATTCATGTGCTCCTCAAGAACTATCGCCTCTCCGATGACATCGCGTTCCGCTTCTCTGACAAGAGCTGGATCGAACATCCGGTGACGGCGGAGAAATTCACCGATTGGGTCTCCGTCAGCGCTGATCATACGATGAATCTCTTTATGGACTATGAAACGTTCGGCGAACACCAATGGGCCGACACCGGCATCTTTGATTTCCTCCGCGCGCTGCCCCGCATTTGGCAGGAGCGCGGCATCAAGACCGCCACGCCGTCTCAAGTCATTGACGCATGGGGAGACCGTCCGACTCCGACCTATGACGCCCACACCTACGTCTCGTGGGCCGATATGGAGCGCGATCTGTCCGCATGGCAGGGCAATCTCATTCAGGATTCCTCACTGCACACGATCTTTTCGCTGGAGAAAGCCATTAAAGAAGTGGGCGATCCGGTCCTGCTGAACATCTGGCGCAAGCTTCTCACCTCGGATCACTTCTATTACATGTGCACCAAGTATTGGAGTGACGGCGATGTGCACAAATATTTCAGCCCCTATGAATCACCCTACGAAGCGTATCGAAGGTTCAGTCACGCTCTCTGTGATCTGAAACACCGCCTCGATCACATCAAGAACAATCAAAAAGAAGAGACGGCCGAACCCATTGCCGCTCCCACTCGCAGTCGCCGTAAAAAATCATCTCCTTCCATCGCCCGCTAATGCCTCGCGCTCTCGTCCTCGGCAATTCAACGGTTCTCGCAACATTCGACGAGCATCTCCAAATGCGGGACTTGTATTACCCGTACGTCGGCATGGAAGACCATACGACCTACGGACATATGCATCGCATCGGCGTGATGGTAGAGGGACGTGGATTTTCCTGGGTCAGCGACGGCACTTGGCATATCGAACCACGGTATATCTCCGAGTCGCTCGTTGGAGATTCCATATTACGAAACGATAATCTGGGCCTGGAAATCATCGCTCAAGACTATGTGCATCCGGTCTACAACATCGTCATGCGACATTTCCACGTCCGATCGTTGGATGGCCCAAAGACCGTACGCATGTTCTTCAATCACAACTTTTATATCTACGGCGATAAGCAGAAAGACACTGCGTTCTATGAGCCGTACACCAACTCGATCATCCATTACCGCCAGTCGCGTTATTTCCTCATCGGCGGCTCCACCAGCAATCCAACCGAATGCATTCAAGGAATCAAAGGAGGCAAATATGCCTCCGCTTTACGCAGCATGCAGGAATTTAAGAGCTGCGGCATTTCCTCTTTCAACTGCGGCAAAGCAGATTACCGCGGACTGGAAGGAACATGGAAAGACGCGGAAGATGGCGAGCTCGCGCGCAATCCGATCGAGCAAGGTTCCGTTGATTCCACTGTGGCAATCCATTGCCATGTGGAAGAAGGCAAAGCGACAGACGTAATCTTGTGGCTCTGCATCGGCAAGGGCCTGGAAGAAGTCCTGAAGCTCCAGCAAACCGTACTGGATGAAACCCCGGAACGCCTGCAGCGTCACTGTCACAATTACTGGAAAAGCTGGGTCAATAAAAACCAATGGAACTTTGGGAGCCTGGCGCCTGAAATCATTGATCTCTTCAAGCGCAGCCTCTTAATGGTCCGCACGCACGTCGATCATGACGGCGGCATTCTGGCCGCCGCAGACAGCGATATCATGGCATTCAATCGCGACACCTATACCTATGTATGGCCGCGCGATGGCGCCTTTGTATCGCTCGCGCTTGATACCGCCGGCTACCAAGAAGTTACGCGAAAATTCTTCCGTTTCTGCACGCGCATTCAGATGCCGGATGGCTACATGCTCCATAAATATAATCCAGACGGATCACCGGGTTCTTCTTGGCACCCGTGGTACCGCGACAAAGATCCGCAGCTCCCGATTCAGGAAGATGAAACCGCACTCGTGATCTACGCGATGTGGAAACATTTCCAAAGCACGAATGACTTTGAATTCCTGCAAGACATGTACGAGAACTTCGTAAAACGCGCCTCGCGCTTTCTCTATGACTTCCGAGAAGAAGCAACCGGTCTCCCGCTCCCCAGTTATGACCCCTGGGAAGAGCATCGCGGGATCTTCACCTACACCACGGCATCAACTATTGCCGGCTTGCATGCATCAGCGGAAATCTGCCATATCCTGGGCCACCATCAGCATTCCGAGCTCTATCAAGCGGCTGCCGACAAAATGAAAGAGGCGCTGCTCTTCCATCTCTTTGATGAAGGTACGAAGCGTTTCATGAAGAAGATCAAACGCAAAGATGGCGAAACGATCGAGCGTGACACAACGCCAGACGCTTCCATTGGCATGATCTGGACGCTGGGCGTGCTTCCCGCTGATGATCCGCGCGTCGTCTCTACCATGGAGCAGCTCTTTGAACATCTCTGGGTAAAAGTAGGCATCGGTGGCATGGCCCGCTATCCCAATGACACTTACCAAGCGGTGATGCCGGTCGGCGGCGATCTTCCGGGCAATCCCTGGATCATCACCACGCTCTGGATGGCGCAGTGGCAAATCGCACTCGCCAAAACAACCGCGGATCTGAAAAAGCCAAAAGAGCTCCTGGAATGGGCGCAGAAGCGCGCGTCTTCAACGGGCATTTTGCCAGAACAGATGCATCCCATTACCGGCGCTCCCCTCTCCGTCGCACCGCTCACTTGGAGCCATGCAACGTACGTCGAAACAGTCATCAAATACGTCCAAAAAGAGAAAGAGATCATCGGGCAGGAGATGTACAATTTAGTCAGTGAACCACGAAAAGACAAACCGACGGAATAACGGGGTCTTACAAGCAGTTTGGACCAAACTACAGGCTAGTTGATCAGTTGATTAGTTGTGCCGATTCGGCAACAGAAGTTTGCATGGCAATGGCACTGGAGATGTATACTCTCCGCCGATGCCCCGCCTGCGCTACATCATCCCTTTTGCCGCCGCCAGCGTATTAGTCGGTTCGATGTTGCGTCCGGCATACGCGTCGCTCGATACGCGTGAATGGACTCCGCGTTCGTCTTCGTCCAGTTCCAGCGTGGCCCAACAATGGTATCCGACCGTGATCGACCCCAATGCGAGTTCATCGAGCTCCGTTTCCTCTCAGAAAAGCGGATCGGGTTCTACGGGATCGGGTGTCGTGATTGATCCGCTCGTCGCCGTCTGGAATAAATATGACCGCGACCGCGCCAAGCGCATCACAGATTTCCGTCAGCAGTTCCTACTGTTTAAAAAGAAAGAGCGCCCGTACACAGAAGGCATCGTGGCATTTTATCTGAAGCGCACACAGTTACGACAGCAGTGCCGCGTGGATCTGCGCAAGGCCAGCCGCGATGAAAAAACACTGGTCGAGTTCCGTTGTTATCGCGCGGAATTGGCTTTCTACAGCGATTATCTCCGCAGACAATACGATTACTACTCAGAATTGCCCGGAGTCACTCCGCGCATCCGACGCGAAATACTTGAGCCGCAAAAACTTCTCGGCGATGCCGTGGGCGCAATCATGTATGCCATCGACAGCGGCGTGTACGTTTCCGGCAATGAACTGCTGGAAGCAAAGAAAAATTTGCGCGAGAAGTTCCAGATTCCCTCTTGGGACGCGCTCGCTCGCGCTCGCATCGACCGTGATATCACCTGGGTAGGATATCTCCTGCACCAAGTTGATACGGCCGCGTCAGAAGAACTGGCGGAACTCGGCTCTGTCCGTCCTCTCTGGAAACTTGCCCGTCCGTGTTTTATGGATGTGGAACTTCGGCTTCGCACTCTTCTGGATGGGTCCGCACAAGCACGCATGGAACTGTTTGCAGGTCTGCAGTCTGAAATCCGTATCTGCCTCCAGGGAGTGCCGCCGCTTTCACTGCCTCCTGCCGGGTCAGGCTCGCTCCTGCCGTCCTCATCCGGAAGTGCTGTTTCCAGCGAGGGAATGGGACAAAACTAAAAACTCATGATTTTTTCGAGACAGGAGGCGCGGATTTTGCTTATACTTCGCCACCCTTCCCCCTCCGCGTTCCATGCCTCGGAACGATATTTCTCATCGTGTTGAACGAACAGGCAACAAGCATTCACGCGCTGTCCTGCGCGATGACACCATCGTGATCCGCCTCGCACGCAACCTCTCTAAAAACGAGGAGCAGGATCATATAGATAGTTTGCTGCGTCGTATGCTGAAACAAGTGCTGCGTGAGCGTGAGAAGCGCACCATTGATCCATTCCGCGCACTGCTGCGCGGCGAACAGGAATTAGTCGTGCCGCTCGTACGCGGTATCTCCTACCGCTTCCGGTTGATGCCGGGCAAGAAAACACGCACGCATCGCACCATCCACGGATTCGATATCACGGTCGGTCCGGAAATTCGCCGCACGCAGTTGCATCGTCTGCTTTGGTCGCTGGTCAGCGAAGCTGAAACCGCCCGCATGCGCGTCATTGTGGAAGATCTGGATGAACGCACGTACCATGCCGGGTTTTCGGATGTGCGGCTCTCCTATGCCGCCAGTCAATGGGGCAGCTGCTCCCGACGCGGCCTTATTATGCTCAATACCATCCTCCTCTTTTTGCCTAAGGATCTCTTAGAATATGTCATCATCCATGAATTGGCACATCGCAAGCATCCCAATCATTCTGATGCGTATTGGCAGCACGTCGAGAAGGCTTGCCCAGACTATCTGGAAGCTCGCAAACACCTGCATCACTACAGAATTTGTCCGTTGTGACGGGAGAGTTCCCATCGTAAAATACGAGAACATTTTAGCATTTTTCACTCCCGACTATGATCGATACCATGATCGATGGCGAGGACGAGCAGACCGATCCCGTCAAACCTCAAGACACGAATGACATTCCCGATGAGTTCGGGAAGCGCATTGGCGAAAGCGATCATGATGAAGTGAAGCGCGAGGGATAATCGACTTTTCGCTTACGGTAGCGGAAAAAATCATCACAAAATGATGGTGATCTTGTGAGAATCCTCATAAAATATATGCATGTCATCACCTGACGCAAAAAAACGCGCGAATGATGGAGAAAAGGAGCAAGCTGCTGCCCCAAAGAAAACCGGTGATCAACGCGAAAGTCCTGCGGATCCGGGCAACCCGGATATGTTTGCCGGAGGCAGGGCCGTGCGAGGCGATGATGCAGTTATCGCGGACAGTGCGCACCTTTTGTAGGCGCATTCGTCCATTAGCGCAGGAGGTTCAGCATGGGCTGACCTGCTCTTTTGAATAACTCGGACAGTAGAAAGAGTGGTAATCCAACGACTCCCGTCCAATCACCATCGATACGCGAAATGAAGAGCTGGCCAGGGCCGTCTATTTGAAAGGAACCGGAACGATCTTTCCACAGTCCCGACGCGATCCACCAATCAATATCCTCCGTACTGAGCGCTCGAAAGCCCACAATACTGGTGGAAATATCCGCAAACGCGTCGCCCGTGGGGCTGATGAGACAGACAGCAGAGTGTACCGAGCAAAGCGCAGAGCTCAGTTTAAGGAGCATCTGCGTTGCGTCTCGCGCATCATGAGGTTTTTCCAGAAGCGTTCCGTCCTGCGCGACCACTAACGTATCACATCCTATAATCCAAGAACCCGGATTGCGTGCCGCAACATCATGCGCCTTGAGACCTGCCAGCAGCTGGGCCCGTTTGCGCGGAGAATGTTCGGGGCATTCCTCTTCTTGGATACGACTCGGCTCTACGGTAAAAGAAAGTCCGATATTCTCAAGCAATGACTTTCGCTGAGGACTAGCTGAAGCGAGAATGATGGGTGCCATGATCCAAGAATAGCATTTCACTGCGTACCAAAACAGAATGCATTCTTGTATGGTAGGTGCGTTCCCCCTGCTCCATGATTTTCTGTCCCCTCCCAGGTACCCCCATTGTCACGCAAGGATTCGGCCAGAATCCTGATTTATACGCGCAGTTCGGGATGCAGGGCCATGACGGCATCGACTTCGGCGTACCCGAAGGAACGACGATTTACGCACCGCATGACGGAACAGCTCAACTCAAAAATGACGGCGACAAGGGGTACGGGATGCATGTGATTATCGAGGATGGGAAGAGACGAAGCGCGCTTTGCCACCTCTCTGAAATTCTCGTCTCGGAAGGCCAGCAGATTTATCAGGGCGATCCTGTCGCAAAGAGCGGAAAGACGGGACTCTGCACGGCTCCGCATCTGCACTGGTGTTTCAAAATCGTAAAGAACGGTGTCGTCCAGAACAAGAACAACGGCTTCGCCGGCGCGGTGGATGTGACCGAACTCACTCGTCTGTGGCTGGATCAGGATCTGCATCGCAATGCGACGTATACGGATGATGCAAAGCCCTATCTAGCGATGACGTTTGAAGACACGCAGTATTTAAAACGAACGATCGCGTAAAGCATCATCACGCATCAACCATCTGCTCCACGGTCCGAGAAACCTTTCGTTCTGCCGACCCTTTTTTCAGCAACATTTTCCCCCGCTCTGCGAGAGATCTGTTCAGCAACAGATGTCCGCCCCATTGCAGAAGAAAACCCTTGGAGAGCGCAAGCAATGCATCTTTTCGCAACTCCTGTGCTTCGCGCAGTAGCTCTGTTTTTTCGGCAGTGAGCGTCATACGTACTGAAAGAAGAAAGAGAAAATCCCCCCTGGGAGGAGAACTGTCTTTGAGACGTTCTCCTCCAAAAAGACTTACGAAAAATCCAGCTGGCGGTTACACATCCGAATCTTTTTTACGATGATAATCCCGTTTTTTCCCGCACATCCGCCATGGTCTTCTGCGCGATCACGCGGGCCTTTTTTGCGCCTGCTTCCAAGACATCTTCCACATGTCCTTTTTTCTTCTCAATTTCCTCGCGCTTTTTTCGCATCGATGAAAAATGATCCATGTACGCAGCAAAAAGTTGCTTCTTGGCGTCTCCATAAGACAACCCTGCACGGTACTCCCCCGCCAGCGTGTGTCTCTCCGCATCACTCAAGAACAACTTGTGGATCTGGAAAATAATGCAAGTATCCGGATCTTTGGGATCCGTTGCGCCGCGCGAATCCGTCACAATACCCATAATCGATTTTTTGATGGCGGCTTCGGGGCCGAAGAGCGGAATGGTATTGCCGTAGCTCTTGCTCATCTTCTGGCCATCGACGCCCGGCACGACCGCCACTTCCTCACGAATAAGCGGTTCGGGCTCGGTAAATGTCTTTCCGTACGCGGCATTGAACTTCACCGCAATATCGCGCGTGATTTCCAGGTGCTGTTTTTGGTCTTTCCCAACTGGCACGACATCCGCTTGGTACAGCAGAATATCGGCTGCCATAAGGACAGGATAGGTAAAAAGACCCACGCTGGATGCGACCCCCTTTTCCACTTTATCTTTATAACTGACCGCGCGCTCCAAGAGTCCCATCGGGGTGACCGTGGATAGAATCCACATCAATTCCGTGTGCTCGGGAATCGCGGACTGATAGTAGAGAATGGATTTTTCCGGATCAAAGCCGCAGGCCAAATAGTCCAGCACGATATCACGGCGCAGGTTCCGCAGCTCCTCCGGGTTTTGCAGCGTCGTCAACGCATGCAAGTCGGCAACAAAGTAAAATGCCTGATCCGCTTTTCCCTGGTACGCCAAATTTGGCACCATCGAACCGAAGTAATTTCCCAGATGCAATTGGCCGGAAGGCTGCATGCCAGATAAGACGCGCATATCCAAAGTGTAGCAGAGAAGACCCCTGGTCGAGGACCACCATTATAGAGCTCAATCATCTTATCCCACTCTCCGCAGTTTCTTCAAAAGCTCCTCAAATAAACGCGGCAACGGCGCTTCGATATGAATGATCTTTTTTGTATAGGGATGCGGAAAAGTCGTTGCAAACGCATGCAGAAAAAAGCGGTGGTACTTAAACGTCTTCGTGAATCCAAGATTGTACTTCTTCTCTCCGTAGATCGTATCCAGTGCCAGCGGATGGCCGATCATGGAGAAGTGCTTGCGAATCTGGTGATGGCGGCCGGTAAAGATATCCGCTTCAAGATACGTCGCCGCTCGAAAGCGCTCCAGCACCCGATACTGCGTCTCGGCATCCACCTTTTCGATAGTCTGGCGAGCCGGCAATCTGAATTTGATCTCGCCCTTGTCGCGCTTCAGCACGCCGGCGAGAACGGTGCGGTACGTCTTCTTCCATCCCTCAAAATCGCTGTCGACGACGGTCTTCAGAATATCGCTGTTCCTTGCGAAGAGCACCACGCCGGAGGTCTCAAAATCGAGACGATTCAGCGGATGCAAACCCGGAAAATCTTTCTTCAGGAAATCCAACAGAGGCAATTTGTCGATACGTCCCGCACCCTTCACCACTAATTCTCCGGCCAGTTTCTGCACCCCAAGAAAGTGGTCGTCTTGGTACAGAATTCTCTCGTCGTGAATGGAGCTCATGAGTGGAAGTGTAGCGGAAGGAAGCCGGTCCGTTTCCGGAGTGATTTGGGTGCTGCTATGTCTGTCCTTTTCCTTTTACTGCTGCCCTAAACTCACAGTTCTAATTATGTAATATTTATGGTATAATAGCAAGTAACACCCATATGAAACCGCGCAGACTCAAAATCTTGCTGTTCAATGTCGGCTACGGCACAGAATTGGACGGTTCCCTGTGGGAATATCTGCTCCATTTTTACCGTTATCTCTACACGCCGCGTCGCATCATCACACAAGTGCGAAGACGCATCGCGCGACTGCTTTCGGAGACGACGCCGGATCTCTGTTGCTTCATCGAGGTGCATCCGAATATGCCGATGCTCCCGCATGTGCGGGCGTATACATATGAAAACTTCGCCAATAAATACGGGCTGCATAGCATCCTGCGATTTCTCCCTTTCTTCCGCAATAACAGCAACGGATTTCTTGCTCGTACGCCGCTTCGTTCCAAGAAACGGTATTTAAAACACGGCACCAAGAAGATGCTTTATGATATTGAGCTCACACCCAACGCGTCGCTTCTGTTGGCCCATCTTTCGCTGAATGCGCATGTGCGACGTCAGCAAATGGATGACTTGATTGTGATTCTTAAGAAGCATCCCCGCACGATCGTATGCGGTGATTTTAATGCGTTCGGCGGCATGCAAGAAGTGGAGCGACTGGTACAAGAATGCCACCTCACTGTCGCCAATGCTCCGAACGAGGCAACGTTTCCTGCCGTCCATCCAAAGAAGACGATCGACCTCGTGCTCTATCCGTCTTCCATGCACATCCACGATATCCGCGTGCTCAAAAACGTACACGTCTCGGATCACCTTCCTGTCTTAGTGGATGTCACGGTTTGAAAGAATTTTCTCCCCCAGCCGTCTCGTCGTATGACACATTCCCGTCCCCTCATGGCAACGACGACCACCGTGGCTGAAAAGAAGGCGCATCTCCTGATGACGACCATCTGCACCGATCCTCCCGAAGTGGCAAGGGAAGCAGGTCTGCGCTACGTCTGCGACATTACGGCAGGCATCCGGCGCATCAAAAAAGGCACGCATTTTCGCTATCTTGCACCTGACGGAAGCCGCATCACGGAGAGCAAAACCATTGATCGCATTCGCTCGTTGGCCATTCCTCCCGCATGGACGGATGTGTGGATTTGCCCGAGTGCGAACGGACATATCCAAGCCACAGGCCGCGATGCGAGAAATCGCAAACAATATCGATACCATGCAAAGTGGAGAGCTATTCGTGATGAAACAAAATACGATCGTATCTCGCTCTTCGGGCTTGTACTCCCCTGCATTCGCGAACATGTCGCGGCAGACTTGCAGTTGCCCGGACTCCCCCGCCAAAAAGTATTGGCTGCAGTCATCCGTATTTTAGATATGACACACATGCGCGTCGGCAACGAAGAGTATGCGCGCGATAATCATTCGTACGGCCTCACGACATTACTGGATCGCCATGTCACCATTGAAGCAGGTACGGTTCGTTTTCACTTTCGCGGCAAGAGCGGACAGGAACAAGATTTGCGCATCCACGACGCAAAAATTGCGCGCATTGTCCGCCGCTGCGAAGAGCTGCCGGGCCAAGTCTTGTTCCAGTACATCGCCGATGACGGCTCGCACCAAGCAGTGACATCCGAAGACGTGAACGCGTATCTCGGCTCCATGACACACGACACATTCACCGCAAAAGATTTTCGCACCTGGGGCGGCACTGTTCATGCGGCGCTCGCACTGTATGGCATCGGCATATTCACCACACAAACGGAGGAAAAAAAGAACACTGTGGCAGCGGTCAAAGAGACTGCCGCCGTGCTCGGCAACCGACCGGCGACGTGCCGCAAGTACTACATCGATCCCCGCGTATTCAAAGCCTATTCCGAGAAGACACTACTTCCGCATTTGGAGAAATTCCTCCAGAAGCCGGGAAAAGGAGAAAATGCCTTAAAACCTGAAGAGAAAGCCATTTTGTCTCTCCTGGAAGAGGGTGATCCACAGAAGAAGCTCTAAAAGAGCATTGACCCATATATTTGTGCCAAATCGTCATTTCCGCTATAATAATAGGGATGGTTACACACAAAAAGAAACTTCTCATGATCGTGGAAGATGAAGACGCCATGGCACGCGTGCTTGTGAACAAGTTCGAGCGCAGTGGTTTTGCAGTGCACCGCTGTTGCAACGGCAAAGACGCGCTGGAATACATGGATCAAGACATCACTGATGCGATTTTATTGGACCTCCTCATGCCAGGCAAAGATGGCTTCGCTGTCCTGCATGCGAAAGGCGTGACCAAAAATGCAAGCACACCGGTGTTCGTGTTGACGAATTTGGGACAGGAGGAGACACTGATCAAAGCAAAAGACCTGGGTGCCACAAAATGTTTTGTGAAGTCTCGCACCTCTCTGAACGACCTCGTCATTCACATTAAAGAAGCGCTCGGCATCTCCTAATCCTGCTATGACACCCAAGAAAATCCTCATCGTGGAAGACGACATGAACCTCGCAAGAGCTCTTCGTCTGAAATTCCAGAAGCACGGCTTCGATTCGACGGCATGTTATGGCGGCGAAGAGGCAATCGAAATGATGCTGAAACAGAAGTTCGATATCGTCTTGCTGGATATTCTCATGCCAGGCAAAGACGGCTATGTGGTTCTTGCCGAAAAGGCCGGAACAATGAATAAGACTACGCCCGTGCATGTTCTGACCGCACTTGGGCAGGAAGAAAACCTTGTCAAAGCAAAGGAATTGGGTGCAACGCGATGTTTTGTGAAATCAAAGGTTTCCATTAATGAAGTTGTGGATCATATTATGGATGAACTTCACATGAAGTAATCTTTCCTTTCTCGTTTTTTCTACCCGCTCTCATGGCACCTCCTCCCAAGAAAATATTGATCGTCGAAGATGAGAAGTCTCTCTCGACTGCTCTCTATACCAAGCTGACTCGCAGCGGGTTCGATACGACCGTGTGCTACGACGGCGAACAAGCGATGGAGATCCTGAAGAAAGATCCGTTCGATCTGGTCTTATTGGATATTGTCCTCCCCAAGAAAGACGGCTTTAAAATCCTCGCGGAGAAGACGAAGACGATCAACGTAGATACAGCCGTCATCGTCATCACGAATTTGAGCGAGAAAGAAGATCTCATCCGTGCCAAGAACCTTGGCGCTCGCGACTGCTATGTGAAGTCCGAAATCTCGCTGAACGTCGTCATCACGAACATCATGAGCGTACTTGGATTCCCGGAGGGAATGGAGCCAAAGAAAGGAAAGAAGTAGGGAAAGAAGTAAGGCTTCATAAAAGCAGCCCCGATTCGTTAACCGAGGCCGCAGGAAGTTCCTGCCTTTTGTTATTTCTCTTTGACGATGGAGACGGAGTCGCCCACGGAGATCACTTGACCCTGAAACTGCTCAGGAATGACCGTATTCACTCCAAATGTGGCCGAATTCTCCTTCGATTCCGGCCGCTTCGGCCGGTTCTCCAGCAACCACGTCAACGGCTGATTATCGATTTTTTCGCCGGAAATGACATCCAAGGTCGTCACGGAGCAACGCACCGAGAGTTGGCCAAATAGCATCGGTACATACCCTGCCGTCGTCCGAATCCACATCTCGTCGATGACATCCTCGACATTCGCAGGTAATCCCTCCAGGACGATATTTGGCCGAAAAGCCTGTATATCAATGGGATTATCGTTTCGTCGCGGGCACTTCCTGATACCCATATTCATCCAATGCGCCGTCGAGGCCGAGGCAACAAGAATTTGTCCACCGTCCGTAAAGCGCGTCGCTGCATTCAAACCACGGCGGTGCTGTTCTTCCACCAGACGACGATCGCCAGTACGAGGCAGCAGCACTTCAATGGACGACACATCGTACTTTCCCCTCTTGTGTTGCTTCAGAAACTTCCGCACCCATGCCGTGACGGGCCCCTTCTCGTAGACGCCCGAGCACAGGCCTCCGTCTCCCTTCGGGAACATGCGCACTTGTACGGCTTGTCCTTCTACCGGCTTCAGCAGCGCAGGAGAGACGAGAAAATCCTCCATATCCAGGGCGCTGTACTGCAAGCCTTCGATCGTAGAGCGGGCTTGCGCTAAGACAAGCGCGCTTTCTTCCCGCTGAGAGAAACGCACGCAATCGAAGTCATGGCCGTTGATAGTGCCTTCTTGTCGCTGCACAAGCATCGCGGAACGATCGGTATAGGAACCCGAAACAGTTTGCAGACCGGAAGACGAAACCATGACCTTGGTTACATTGATTCCGCCCAGAGATTTAATCGGGTAGAGCGTGAGTCGCTCAATGCTGATGTCCTTCAGACTTGTGAGATACGCGGGCAGTTTACGCAATGATTCCGCGTACTCCATCGCCTTCGGACGCGTCGCGATCAATTGATCACGATACGATTCATGTGCCACAATAAACTCCTTCGATGTGAGAGAACAATTGGCGAAACTTCCAACCCATCGCATACGCGATAGGAGAGACACGGTAGTCTTTTTTTGGCTTCAGTCAATCGTTTACGCTACATCTCCATACGAACACCGCGTGATTTTTCGTGAGGTGAACAAGGTCAGTAACTCCGGAGCCATCAACATGTGCAGCTCCGTCTGTCGCTGAGGATCCCGATCAAAATCCGTCCCGATCGGAGTAGGACTCCCGGGATGCGTCATCAGCTCCACCGTGCCATCCGGCAATCTGCCGAGGATGTGCCGCAGATTTTTCGCGGAAGCTTTGCCCTGTAATGCCAGGCCGCGAAAGTGCTGTGTGGATACGATGCCGTTCGCTTCAAACAGTGATCGTGCCTCCTCCGCTTGTCTGGAAATCTCCTGCGCTTTTTCGAGATGTTCACGTTCGATCTCCCATCCGAACGGCGGCAGTGGCTCCGCGGGAAGTCGCACAAAGCGGATGCCATAGCGAAGCAACACCGGAATAAGCAACGGAACAATAACTGCGTGCGTATGAATATGATCATGGCTCGCGAAGTGCGTCGGTGCTCCGTACGCATCAAAAAACCATTCTACTTGCCTGCGGATCTCTCGCTCCAGATGCCGCACGTCCACATTCCCCTCCGCAAGCGCCCTGCGCAGTTGATAGTCTTCCAAAAAAGATCCTTCCGCGCTCACCAGCGTGGCAACATCTCCGGGTTTGCTGAGCGGATAGCCTTCGGTGAGATTCAACTGAATACCGGTCGGGAGTCCCCTCTCCCGCGCGTGTTTCGCCGCCCGATCACTGTCGCTGCCATTCGGAAGCAACGTCGCATTGGTGACGACACCCTGCTCAAACGCCATAAAAATCCCATGACTGCGCGGCGCATTGGCGCCAAGGTCATCGGCGTTGATGATGAGCTGAGACATAGGAGAAGTGTATTGGAGCCAAATCAGGGAATCGATTGCTAATTTCTACAATGACGGAGGCGCTTCAGCACGAAGAACCATAGGCAAGCTCGCCGCCTGTCTTTACATATCTGATTGCTTCGGATTGCAAATTTTGGCTACACTCTGGCTACAAATAAGCACGATACACTCCTCATCTTTCACATCCCCGGACGATTAGCTCAGCTGGTTAGAGCGTGCGATTCACATTCGCAAGGTCACTGGTTCGAACCCAGTATCGTCCACCAATCCACTGCACCCCCTGAAAATGCGACCTCCTGAAATGAAGATCGTAGCTTACAGATGAGCTTTCAGGCACCAATCTTTTGATTTTGGCATTTCCTCATTTCTGATCCATTTCAGCAGCATCTAGAAGCAGCCGTCCCAGCTCTTTGCTTAGATTTGGCTTTTCCTGTTCCAATAGCTCTTTCTTAATAACAGCTTCTAACTTGGGAAGATCTATCTCTATTAATTCTCTAAAACGTAACTCAATAAGCTCATAAAGTTCCTGTTGATTGTCATCTTCGTGAAACTTCTTTACCTCTTGCGGCTTCAGAATTTGCTTCTGGTATGCAATATGAAATTTCGGGTATAGCCTGCTATTGGACTCGATCTTGTTAAAAGTTTGCTTGTTGTCCATGTATATCTTGTATAGCAACTCTCTTGCCTTTTGGTCTGGGTGTTCTCCAATTTTGAAATCAAACTGGATTTTGTCGTCACAAATATGAAACTCAAAGAGAAACAGCGTGCTTGTTCGTAACGCATCATCTGAATTGGAAAACCCCTTCTTACGAAGAGTCGGGAGTAATTCATACAGCCATTTGGGCTGGAATCGTATGTATGTCCCCGTTGACCTGAAGGGCAGTACGCTCTCTTCTTGCTCGATAAGCTGTAACAGATTATTCGGTACTTTGTTACTGGGTTGGACGTACTTGAAGATCAAATCAAACGCTCCTTTGTGTAGCTTGTAGAGGTTCTGAGCCGTTGCCTCGATTTCTTCATTCATATTCAAAAGGGATTGTAGCGCAGTTTCATACTGTTGCAGTACAAACTGTACCTTGTCATCCATAGATCTGGTTTTCAAAAGCTTCTGAATGAGCTGGAGAACATACTCATATGTGACACATACATAAACGTCACTCATTTCACTGCTGATTTCCTGTGGCTCCAGTGAAAGAAACATGAATACCTGTTTGTATTCCGGATATTCCTTCTGCGCGATTTCATAGTATTTCTTCAATTGGTTTTCACGCTCGCCACTATAGATCTTATTCTCGATGACAATGCAAAGCTTATTACTTAGGGATGTGAGAATTAAATCGATGTTTTTGTACTCACGTCTGATTTCAATATCTCTTAAATCGAGAGTGGTGAAATCAAATACTGACATATCTCCAAGATCCGCATAATTATTTTTCACAAAATACGTCTTTATAAACTCCTTCAATGCAAAATCTCCAAAATCATGCGCCTCTCCGGGGTTAAACAGCCATGCCAGAAAATTACTGTGCTGAAGCTCTTTATGCTGAATGCCGAGAATACTCATAAGATTTACCTCTTTCTGAACAAGATTCTGGATATTGTTAAAATCATCGTCGAGAACAAGCCGCTTCAGTTGAAGTTCAATCTCATCTGTCATATATCCAAAGGATAGCTGAAGTTTAACGATTAAGAAGAGACATTTATAGGAGAGAAGGAGGAAAGGTGATACGTCTTTACCATGGCACTTTCGTGTCATTTTTGAAAAACCAATGAGCTTGAATCACGCGTAAGCCTCTTGCCGTAGCAGAGAAAACGCACCCTCAAGAAGAGAATGAGTCTCGACAATCTCAGTTCGAGCGTCGTACAGTATCGTCCACCAACCTTCGCGCAGCGAAGGTTGCCGTCCGTAGCCTTTTGCTGGTGCCTTTTTGTTAAACAACAGAGTCGCTGCGGCTACGGTTGGCAGGCCAGCAAAAGCGGAGGATGGCTCGTCCGCAGGAGGTTGTCCACCATAGCCTCGCCGCAGCGAGCGGAGGTGGACTTTTCGACAGAGACCTCCTGACTACCTGTCGGCCATAGCCCAGCCTGCCCCTCGTAGCTCCAGAGAGCGTAGTGGGGAGGCGACGGCTGATGGTTGGCAGGCCTTTTTGTAGTGAGATAGGATGATCTGCTCTGTGACATTACGTTTCCGCGCTCCGGCCACGAAAGGACCCTGCTTGTTTGAGTTCGAACGTCGTATAGTTTCCTCCACCAGAATTAGGTCTCTTTACTCATCAACCACATCACCTCAAACCATGCACGAAATGTGTCCGCAATCTTTTTGTTTTCAATGCGGATGATCGTTCTCTCGTCGTCAAATGCAAAGAGCGTCACAGTGTCTCCGTAGACTATAGTGTCCGTGTCGAATGAAACTCCTTTTGGCAGGATACGCACCGAGTAATCGGAGTCAGGAGGAAGATCTTTGAGGTATTGCTTTGCACCTTCATTGCCCACCACAAGATCACGTCCACGCAGCTTGGCACCCTTCCCAAAGAGCATGGTCACAATGTTATCGCCGAACGTATCCAGCGACGCCTGCGCGTTATAAATACCCACGAACTTCTGCGTCAGGATGTCTCTATATACCTGTTTCATCCCTTCAAGGCCTTTGAGCACCGTGATGCGGGGAGTGCCGACGTAAGACGTGGTGAGTGATGAAAGTACTGGCAACGCACCTTCTACGAGCGATTGCAGTTCCCGATACTCGATTTCACGATCTTTGAGGTAACTGATGATTCTCTGCGGTGGCTCTGCGATAAACTGGAGTAAGCCGTTTTGTTGAATCTCTGAAACCAGTCCTTTTTTTTCAAGATCACGAAGAATCAGGTAGGTGTGGCTTCTTGATTGCTTTGCGAGCTTTGCAATGTCACTTGCTCCTGCTGTTTTTAGAGACAAAAGGGCAAGGTAGATTTCCGTTTCTTTGTCGTCCAATCCCACCCTTTTTAGGAGCGGCTTGATGGACTTATGACCATACGCTGAGGATGCTTTTGTCATAGATACATCATAGCATAGTGTTGTAAATTATTTTAGACAGAATCATCAAATACATGAATTATCAATCAAATATCGCATTTTAAGCATATTTCTCCTTTGTAAATTGATAGTGGACAATGAAGTGTATAAACACTAATATCTTGTCATGTCAATCATCAACCCAGAACAGCAACGGCAAGAGGGAGCAGAACCGTACTACAGGAAGTTTGAGCTACAAGAATTGAATGTCGATACTGCTACGTTCTTGCAGCATATCCGTCCCACATATGAACAATTGCAATGGGATATGTATGACACGATTCGTGGCGGCCTCGACAAGCCTACGCGCCAGCGTGCTTTGGCTGAGTTCTCTCTTGAACGTGAGGGAGAGGGCTGGAACGTGAAGCGGATTCCTGCGCAGCCATATGTACAGCCGACAGATCACGGCGACTACAACCGCACCGAGCCGCGCGCGTACCCGGAAGTGCCCATCGACATCTCGGAACACCCCGAGATCGTAAAGTTGCAGAAGGCCGTGGCAGACATCGTGCGTTCTGTGCGCAAGGATGCGGGAAAATTGCGAATGATCTTCACGTTCCTCCGTACCGTGGATGAAGAAGGGCGTAGCGGCAAATGTGCACTGGAAGGTGCACCGCATATTGATGGCATGGACTACATTGTGTCCGCACTAGTCATCAATCGTGTGAACCTGAAGGCCGAAACTGGCGAAAGCTCGGTATACACCCTTGAACAGAAAGAGCTGCTGCGCACAGTGCTGCAGCCCGGCGAAGGCATCTTCCAAGATGACATCAATTTGATGCACCATATCACGAACATTCAGCGCGATATACGAACGGAGCGCGGCATACGCGACATGCTCGGTATCGACGTTCAGATTCTCCCCTAATGCTATGAAAAAGATTCTTTTCGATTCCAGTTCGCACCTCGGGCAATTCTGCACTTCCGATGAGGATGTGCGTAAGGGCTGCAAAAACATGCAGGCCGGTATCTCTTTGAAGGAATCAGATGACTGTATCGGTACATGGAATGATCTTGAAAATGGCAGAACGGACAGGACGGTTTGGAATCTGCCCGAGGATGTTCAGGAACATTACTACCCGATCATGGACAGGTTTTACTCGATCATGAATGTGCAGCAGGAGCCGCTATCAGACGCAGAAGAAGATATAGCTACGAAACTGCGTCAGGAACTTCCCTCCCTTTCCCTCTACAGCCGCCACACCTGCGCGCGTGCCATCATTCAAGGCGCGGAAGAAGTACACACGCTCATTGCCGAATTGCTTGCCGATGAGGTGACGGCTTACATGGCGACGCGCGGAGTACGCATGGTAAAGCCAGTGGCAACGGAGGAATTGGCATACGTCGACGAATTATTGGAAAAGCGTTATCAAAGCGCCATCAAAGCCTTTCGACTGTGCAATATCAATCTGCCTGCAATCTTGGCCGATGCGAGAGCAGTGGCATTGGACTGAGTCATCTTGCTCATTTCGGCTGCATCACCGTTGCTACTTGTTCCAGGTACTCGATAATCCGGTCCCAACTCCTGCGACGGTATCCCGCTCTTGCATTATCGCTGATGGCTACTCTCCAGCAGCTGGAAGAGCAGCTCTGGTCGGCACTGGGTATGTACTGTCCTCGACAGTAGCGGCCGTATCGCCATCTCACACAACAGGGCCGATAACGGTTTTTACGCAACGGAACTCATTGCTGTTCTTTTCGGCCACAATGCATCTCACGGGATCGGGAATATCGATGCGCTCTATCAAATGATTCCAGAGAAATGGCGGCAGAAAAATGCGGAGGACGCCGGTTGAACATGCTGCCCTTGATGGAAATTAGGGGGACGCATACAAAAAACACCCCCGGTTTTTCCTTCTTTCCGATAAGATTGCGACAGTGTATCCAGCAATGCTCTTACTAGATTCATTCTGGAGATACGCTTTCCCTGTATTGCACATATACCACTATCTCCCTCACAATGACCCTGATGAAGATTCCCCCCCTCAAGTACCTGTTGATCTTTGGGCTGGGTTTGGTAGTTATGTTTGGCCTCCAGAGTCTGCAGGCGAATTTGATCGGCTGTGAGCAAAAGTATGAGTTACTGAATCGCACAAGGCGCTGTGGTGAAACTCTTGCACAGGGAGAGTGGAATTATGAATCTCTACGAGACGCGCTTGCAGCAAAGAAGGAAGAATTGAAAGCCTCTGGAGCAGTGACACACCTTTCAATCTACTTTCAGGATTTAGATCATGGACCACGCTTCGGCATCGGAGAATACGATAAGTTCCAACCGGCGAGCTTGATGAAGCTGCCTGTTCTGATTTTCTTCCTGCATGCTGCGGATCTAGATCCAAAGCTTTTGGATAAGACTCTCTCCTTCACAGGCACTCTCGATATCGCAGACAACGTGACATCGCCGGAAAAGACCATCCAGCCGGATACTCTGTACCCCATACGCGAATTGCTGAGAAAAATGACCGTCTACTCGGACAACCGTTCCTATTTACTGCTCCTGCGTGAAATAAGCGTCCTCTCGGAAGACGTAGCGTACCGCACGTTCCATGACCTCGATGTGCTGCAAATGATGCTGGAATCCGACAAAACGTACGTCTCTATCTCATCATACGCAAAGCTCTACGCTATCCTCTACAACACGGGTTATCTCTCTAAAGATATGTCACAGTACGCGCTTCGTCTGCTCTCGGAAGCTACATTTCCAGGTGGAATTTCCGCAGGAATCCCAAAGGGCATTCGTGTTGCAGACAAGTTTGGGTACGCAAATATCAATGGCGAAGGCCAACTGCATGACTGTGGCATTATCTATCATCCAAAGATGGCCTATACCCTCTGCGTGATGACAACAAGCCAGATCGAGGAAAAAGCCAATGCAGCTATCACGGAAATATCACGGATGGTATACGACACTGTTTCGACACTGGACTTCGATCATCGGATGCAAGAAAGGCTGTAGCCCCTGACAGAGATGGGACATCTCAATAGTTATACCTACAGCTTTGCCGCAAACTCCGGATCAAATGACAGGCGGCTCTCCTCCGGCAACACCTGCCCCTGATATTTGGAGAACGGCTTCATGTTATAAGGCGTCTCCGCCGGGCTCGTCATCATCTCAAAGGCGATCTGGCAGATGCGCATGCCCGGATACAGCGCGATCGGCATGCGGTTGAGGTTGGAGATTTCCAGTGTGATCGTGCCGGAGAAACCCGGGTCCACAAATCCCGCCGTCGAATGGACGATGATACCGAGGCGTCCCAGGCTGGATCGTCCTTCCACGCGAACGACCAAGTCATCGGGAACGGTAATGGATTCTTCCGTCACGCCGAGGACAAACTCTCCCGGTTGAACCATGTAGGAATCCCCTTCCCCCACCGTGATCATGCGCATATTGCCCTGAAAAGTTTCTGGCCTGCGCGGATCGATGACTGCAAATCTGCTGTGCTCGTAGAGCTTGAACGAATTGCCCAAGTGCAAATCCATGCTCGACGCATGAATGTGCATTTCCTTCCGTGGCGTCTCGATTTTCACACGCCCGGAGGCCAGAGCCTTCTTAATATCGCGATCGGAGAGAATCATATGAGTGAAAGTATACCCAACGCCCTAAGCGGCAAAACCGGTCTCGTCCCGCGAAGCTCCCAGAGGAGCGAAGTCGGATCGGAGAGGATCATGAGAGAAAAAGTGAATCGAAGCCCTCAAGGGAGAAACCGGTCTCGTCCGGCGAAGCTCCCAGAGGAGCGAAGTCGGATCGGAGAGGATCGAGAGAAGCGTAGCATAAAACCCCAAAAAGACAGCAAGTGCAGGAGAAATGCCTTGCCCGCATGCTATACTAATCCCGATGTCACCCAAGCCCTCTCCGTCGCTCTCGGGTTCTTCACCGGCCCTGTCCCAAAAAGAGTGGGAATTGCCTAAAAAACAATCATCGCACACGGAGAATCGGGATTCTAAAAACCAAGATGTGACGGATGACGCATCCATCGAAGCCAAGAAACAACACGAGAAACGCGAAAAGATCCGCCATGAATGTCGGAGCAAATTGGAAGAGTGCGCTTCGGATATTTCTTCGGCGATGACAAAGGCGGATGTGAATGATTACATAGAAATGGGAATGGCAGAGGAACATTTAACTGAATTCAAAGATCCGGAGGAAAAAACGGAAAAACTGCGCGAGCATCTCACCAAGTATGTTCCGAATTTTATTCGGCAGACGCGTGAAGCCGGTAGCAAAGCGATGGACATCATCGGCGAGGCAGAGAGAGCGAAATGGATTTCCAGCGAGAGCGCGAAGGAATGGCAAAAGCGCCTGAAAAGAGGCAGCTGGGAAGACAAGCGCACGTTTATCGAAAAAGAGCTTCCACAATGGAGAAACAACTGGAAAGAAATGCATGATGAATTGGAAGAATTCAAAAAGGAGAAGGAGAAGTTAGGCCTGAAGAAAGAAGATGAAGCCGCTTGGCCTGCCATCGCAAAAATTTCAACGGATGCGTTTGCCAAGGCGAAGTATCCCCAAAAGCGCACAATGCTCGATGAAGCCTTGGCTGCGCTCGGCGTCGCCGCGAAGGAAGGCAAGAATCCGGGGAAGATGACGGAGCTCTTCAAAAAAGCCGATGCAGAACTGCAGTCGTATGTCTCAGCCAAATTCATCTCCGCCGATCTCAAAGCCAAACTTCTGCGCAGCATTTTCAAGCACGATCAAAAAGACATTGAATCGTTCTTGAACGGCAAAGGTCCCCAGCCGCTCTCGGAGCTGCGCGAAGGTTGGGTCTCCATGCGCCAGTCATTCGATAAACTCCAGGATCGCAGGCAAAAGGAAGGCACCCCGCGGAGTTTCCACTTCGTGCACTTGGAAGTGTTCATTCGCATGTCGCACGGACAGAAGCAGACATACCTGGAACAAGCGGACGATTCCTTTGAGGATTTCCGCAAAGAGAACTATAACCTGCTGCTCGTCCGCAACGCCTTCGCCATGAAAGATTGGGAGGAAGCGGAGCATCTGATTAACGAAGCGAAAAAAGAGGATCTGAACCAGAAAGACAAGCAACGCCTGACTTCGATGGAGCGTTTTCTTGCGCAGCACCGCGTGCAGAAAACTTCCGTTTCCGAAAAGAAAGAAACGCCGACAGATGGAGAGCTGGTGGGACAAGCCCGCGATCTCTTTCGGCAAATTCCTCCTTCGGAACAAAAGCTAACCATGCTGATGCTACGCAAAGGCGCATCCGCATTCCGCTGCAAACGCATCTGCGATTACAATCACCAGTGGTGTCGGGAGCACAGATATCTTGATGATAATCGGGAACAGGACCTGCTGGAAAACGCGCAAAAGACCACCGCCTTCCGCGCGAAGCACGGCCACAATCAGAAAGGTCTGGAGGCGAATGACGTCACCAATCCCAATGCCAAGGAAGCTATCCGCGATCAGGAGAATATCTCCGCTCCTCAGGTGATCTTCGGCAATGAAAGCAGTGCGGACGCGATGGCAGAGATGATGGATCGCCAGAAGAACAACAGGGATTTTTGGTACTGGACCACCTCCGTTCCCTTGTCGATCAACTACGAGCAACACCTGGACGTCATCAAACGGATCAATCCGCAATTGCAACGCATCGCCTATGAGTTCGATAAACGGAAGATTCTCTTCACTGCGGCCGGCGAAGTAGAATATGCCGATATGCTGAAGATGGCTCTGCCCGTATCAAAGGCAAAGGCGACGGACAGAGAACCTCAGTATTCCACAGCGATCTAAGTATTTTGCTTTCACAGAGCGGAAAGTGTACGATTCAGTCGTCTTTTCCACACTCCCCATGAAGCGTTTTACCGCTCTCTTTTCTCTACTTTTCCTCGCCGCGTGCGGCAGCTCGGTCACCATGACCCCGATCCTGCAGGAGCACCTCAAGAATCCTCTCTACGCCGAACAGTATTGGGAAGATTTGGTGGACCGCATGATGCAACACTCCATCAGCAAGACATTTGAGAAAGATGCAGCCAAGCAATCTTTGACTGACAACGTACGAACGGAAAGTCTCGCGAAAGCACAAGAAGCCACCAAGAAGCGTGGCCAGGGAATACTCGGACCTTTCGCCACCGTTACCGAGCAAACGCAGGGCTTGGCGCTGTTCGTAGATGATACCGTGTACTTCGGACCGGGCTTCATGACGTATCCGGGCCCCGCCCTCCATGTCTATCTCACTACAGAGCTCGATCCAAGCAAGATCACCTTTCCTGATCCCACGGCGGTGGACCTGGGTCTGCTCCTCACTCCCTACGGCGCGCAGAGTTTCGCGGTCGTGGCAGAGGAGTCATCGGAACATCTTCGCACGGTCGTGTTATGGGATGAGCAACTGGGAAGGATGTATGCGTTTGCGCAGATGAACAGATGACAGGATGCAGAAGATGCAGAAGATTCAGAGGATTCAGAAGAAGATAGGGAATTCTTTTCTTTCCTAAAGAAGCTCGCTCGCGAGCTTCTTTAGATGTTTCTTCTGCAATCCTCTCCTCTGAGTCCTTTGAATCTTCTGAATCCTCTGAGTCCTCTGAGTCCTCTCATCAAAGCTTCTGAATCGTGCTCGCCTCTGCCGCCTCAATCGCCTGTCCCATCTTCGTCAGATCGGTTTCTACTTTCTGACCGTCGATGAAATAGGTCGGCGTGCCCGTAACACCACCTGCCTTTCCTACCTGATAATCAGATTCGATGGTGGCCTTTTTAATGTGTGAACGAGTGCAGCGATTGAAGAGATCCATATCGAGCCCAAGCTGTACGGCCCAATCTTGAATGGCCTGCTTGCTCACGCTCTCTTGGTTGGCAAACGCAATGTCCACGAATTCCCAGAATTTTCCCTGATCAGCGGAACATTCTGCTGCTTCAGCCAAATTCTGCGCGAAACGATGGAGAGAACGCAGTGGGAAATGACGGAATTCAAAACGGATTTTGGAACCGTATTTCTCCAGAAGCTTCTCATTGATCTGCGTATGGGCCGCTTTACAAGACGGACATTGCAGATCAGCAAATTCCTGAACCACGACGATGCCATTGGGGCTGCCCTTAGACGGCCGGGTGGATTCGGGAGAAATACCCGTGGTATCGATACAAGCTGAGAGCAGGAGAACCGATGCGAGTACAGAACTGAGGGACAAAAGAGTGGTTTTTTGCATAGGAGACCAGCATACAGATGACGCGGGGACATGCAACTCTGCTATACTTCGCCCGAAATGTCTCTGTACCGTACCTATCGGCCGGCTCAGTTCGCGGATGTCGTGGGACAGGAACATGTGGTGACCACGCTCAGCAATGCCGTGGAACAGGATAAACTGGCTCATGCGTATCTTTTCTCGGGCTCCCGAGGGACCGGAAAAACATCGATTGCCCGCATTTTGGCCAAAGAAATCCTCACAAAAGGAGTGCAGGATGAAACACTGAAAAAACAGATCGCCAAGGGCGTGGAGGATGGATCGATCGTGGACTTGATCGAGATCGATGCGGCCAGTAACCGCGGTATCGATGATATTCGTATGTTGGTGGAGAAAATCCAGTTCTCCCCTGTCGTGGCCTCCGCCAAGGTCTACATCATCGATGAAGTGCATATGCTGACAAAAGAAGCGTTCAATGCGCTCTTAAAAACGCTTGAAGAGCCGCCTCCCTACGCATTTTTCATTCTCGCGACGACGGAACTTCAAAAGATCCCCGCCACCATCCAATCGCGCTGCCAACGGTTCACCTTTCGCCACATCCGCCCGGAAGACATTGTCGGGCGTCTGCGGCATATCGCGGATATTGAAAAGATTTCCATCGGCGATGATTCCTTGATGGCAATCGCGCATCACGCTCAAGGAGGACTGCGCGACGCGATCTCTTTGCTGGATCAACTGCGTTCTCTGGAGACCGTAACGCTCACCGATGTGGAAGAGCGACTCGGCCAGAGCGGCGCCAAAACGACGGAGCACATCATGGCTGCTTTTGATAGCGGCGATAAGAAAGCGATTTTGCAGCATATTCGCACCGCCGAAGAAGCAGGATTAGCGCTGGATACGCTTGCGCGTGATTTGCTTGGAACGGTCCGAACTCGCCTGCACGCCTCTATCGCAGCCAATCAACCGACGGACCAGTGGTTGCGCATGCTCGATGCACTCCTGGACGCGGTGCGCTCGATCCGCATCGCTCCGGTTCCGGGACTTGTCCTGGAGGCGGCGTTGCTTTCTTTATTGTCTCCGATCAAATCTGCAACAATTGCTCCATCGGCTCCAGTAGCTCCAGCTACAAGCCCTCCCGCGCCGATCAAAAAACTGATGGCAGAAGAAATGAAAGAAAAAGCCTCGAGCGAAATTGTGAAAGAGAAGATGACGGAAATTCCCGTCGCTCCTCCGCCTCCAGCGGCCTCCGCGCCGGGGACCATTCAGGCTCCTGAGATCACCATGGAAAACATCATTCAGGCTTGGCCGCAGTTCATGGAAAACGCCAAGCCGCCGTCCGTAAAGATGTCACTGAAAAACGGCCGCATCATCGGCGTCAAAGACCGAACCGTTCTCCTTCAATTCGGCTCCCGTTTTCACCGAGACCGCGTGATGAGCAACGATGCCATTCATCACCTGGAAGAACTTCTCACGCAGCACTTCAAAGTCCCCATGCGCCTGGATGGAATCGTGGAAGAAGAGAACGAATCCGCAGCGGCAGCAGTGGATGTGCCCGAGGTAGATCTGGCAGATGCGGCTTCGGAGATTTTTTGAAGAGAATTCAGAAGAAGATACTGTTTTCTTTTTCCATTCTTTTTTTCCACAAAACGATCCTTCTCGCTCCCCTATTGAATCTTTGCTTCCTTCTCGTCAACCGTTGCTCGCAAGAGAAGGTTTGATGAATCTTCTGAGTCCTCTGAATCTTCTGAGTCCCCTAAATCCTCATCCACCCGCTATACTCCCCCCATGGATCCCAAAGCCGCCAAAGAACATCTCCGCAGTGCCATCAAGGAACGACTGGCTCGCGTAAGCGATAAGGAGCGCATAAACGAAGGTCGTTCGGTTTCCAGGCGCATCATTCAATTACTTCCGCCCGAACCCGTCGCAATCGCTGCTTATATTCCCATGAAGAGTGAGGTCGATATCACCCTGCTACTGGAATATCTTCTGGAGAAAGGATATCCGCTCTATCTGCCGCGCGGCGAAGGCAGGGCGTTTGCTTTTCGAAAAATCGAGAGTCTCCCATCCCTAGTAGTGGGTCCGTTTGGCGTCGGCGAGCCGCCCGCCAAATCCCCTCTTTTACAGCCAAAAGATCTCGCGATTGCGATTGTTCCTGCGCGTGCTTATACCAAAACCGGTCAGCGCCTCGGTCGCGGCAACGGCGGCTACGACATCTGGATTCGCGCCCAGCGTCTGGCAAACCCCAACACCAAGTTTTGGGGCGTCGTCTTGGAGCAACAGGTCATGCCCGAGGTACCGATGGAAGCGCATGACGAAACGGTGGATGCGGTGATTACGGCGAGGGGGATGGTCGAATAAAGGATTCAGAGGACTCAAAGGACTCAGAAGAAGATAAGGAATTTTTTTATTTAAATCCTCTGCTTTCTTCCAAAGTCCTCTCCCATCCTTTCCTCTGAATCTTCTGAATCATCTGAGTCCTCTGAATCCTTTTCCTCACCTTGCCCCATCCTCATCCCCAGGTATGCTGCCCCCATGCCTATCTACGACGCCCTCAAAATTGCCGATCCGGACATTTACGCAGCACTCACAGGAGAAATGCGACGCCAAGTCGAAGGTGTAGAGATGATTGCGTCGGAGAACTATGTGTCTCCCGCAGTACTGGAAACAATGGGAACGGTCTTCAATAACAAGTATTCCGAAGGCTATCCCGGCCGCCGCTATTACGGCGGACAGGAATTTACCGATGTGGTGGAAACGCTCGCGATTGAACGCGCAAAGAAGCTCTTTGATGCCGGCCATGCCAACGTTCAGCCGCATGCGGGTGCGCCCGCCAACGTGGCACTCTACTTTGCACTTTTGGAACCGGGCGACACGGTGCTTGGTATGGATCTGAGCCACGGAGGTCACCTCACGCACGGGCATCCGGTGACGTATATCACAAAGATCTTCAACTTTGTCCGTTACAAGATGAAGGACGTAGAGACAGGTGAAATCGATTATGACGAGATGCGCGCAGTTGCGCTGAAAGAGAAGCCGAAAATCATTTTGGCAGGCTTTTCCGCTTATCCTCGCGAACTGGACTACGCGAAGATGAAGAAAATCGCGGAGGAGGTGGGCGCGTACACGGTTGCGGATATGGCGCATATCGCGGGGCTCATCGCGGGAAAAGCGCTGCGCAATCCGTTCCACGACGGCTTCGATGTCATCACCACGACAACGCATAAGACACTGCGCGGTCCCCGCGGCGGCATGATTCTCGCGCGCGATCCGGAGCTTGGTAAAAAGATTGATAAATCGGTTTTCCCCGGTTTCCAAGGCGGTCCCATCATGCAGATGGTTGCAGCCAAGGCCGTTGCCTTCGGCGAAGCGCTGAAGCCCGAATTCCAGGAGTACGCCAAGCAAGTGATTGCCAATTCCAAACACTTGGCAAATTTCTTCATGAAGCGCGGCGCGAAGCTGGTCACCAATGGCACCGATAACCACTTGATGCTGATCGATTGCGTCCAAAGCTGGAACCTGCCCGGCGGCGAGATCGAACATTTATTTGATCGCATCGGTATCACGCTGAATAAGAACATGATCGCGAACGACACGCGCAAGCCCATGGATCCGTCTGGCATTCGCATGGGAACGCCCGCCATCACGACGCGCGGCATGCGCGAAGCGGAGATGGAGCAACTGGGGACATTCATGCTCCAAGCTATCGAACATCGTGCGGACGAAGGAAAACTCTCAATGATCCACGGCGAAGTGAAAGAGTTCTGCCGCAAATTCCCAGTTCCGGGCATCGACCTGAAAGGCCTGTAACCTTCCCGCGAATTTTATGGCTTCATCGATCATCGGAAGTCTGCTCTTTGCCCTCGATGGCCTCTGGCATGCTCTCCAAACGGAGTTGAATCTAAAGCTCTTCCTCTGCGCCTACGTTCTTTCACTCGTTGTGTGCGCCTTCTTTGAGATCACCTCCATAGAATGGACGATTTTACTCTTTGCAGGTGGCACCTTTCTGACAATCGAACTCCTCAATACCGCTCTGGAGCGTTTCTCGGATGCCTTTGATTCTCACTCCAAGCGCCAAGACGACATTCACTTTGCGGCCATCAAAGCCACCAAAGACGTCGCAGCAGGAGCGGCTCTTGTCTCCGGCATGACCTGGGTCGCCAGCATGGCAGTGATATTTTGGCCCTATGCAGTGAAAATGATGACAGCATAAAGCCTATCTCCCCTGCTGCTTCAACCACTCCGCCGGATCACTCTCATATTCGTGCGCCGAGGATTGCAGGCAATGGACGCAAATACTGGGACTGATCGCCAATGCTTTTGTCAGCAACGCGTACGTCAAAATGATCATAAGGACCGTCAGTAATTTTTTCGAGGTGAAAGGAAAAACAAGATGGAAGAGACAAGACCAGACAAGCAAAAGTAACACAACGCCTGATGCGAGAAATAAGACTCTTGATGGAGAAATTGAAAGCACCTGCATGATCGGTAGCAGGACGATAGTGTAAAAGAAGTTCACCGGAGTAATAGCCAACCACCCAAGCAAAAAGTGCACCGGACCGGAGGGATCCGGAATCATATCTCGGCCAAAGAAACCCGCTGCCGCCAAATATCCAAAGCTGCACAGAGCTCCAGCCAGTAATCCCCACATCCAGGAATCGACAGGACGATGAACTGTCTTCACGGGTTTTTGCTCCAAATAGACAGGCATGAACCGAGCGTACAGAGATCGTACAATGAACGACAGTGAACTGAATTGTCTTATCCTCTTTCCATTCCTTGATCGTCTCGGCATCTCTCTTCCGCGAAAGATTCCGCAGTTTGTGTAATTATTCTCTAAAGCAACATCGAAAATTCCTGTCATGTCGGCTGATTCAGACTCTATCGACGTATACTTTCATTTTCAAAATAGTTTCATAACCAAAACTATTAGATAGCGGTACCTCACATTCTTGCGGAAGTTGCATCGGGCACATAAGCTAACACGATTTGCACAGCGCGAGTCGAGACCAACACTCTCACAAACACCCACGACCCCGGGTTCACACAAAAAAGTTCCTTCCCATCACCGTCAACGCAGAGAGAACAGTGGTCACGATAACAAACGTTCCTCCCGGCCACATATCTGCAACACCTTTGCACACACTCTGGGCATAGCGACCGTCTTGTAAAGGTGACCACCGTTCTCTCTGCTGCGCAACGTCGCGCGAAAGATAAAAGGATTCTATCCGCGTGCATTAAAAAACTTCCCAGTGTCTCTCCGGAGCTTTTGCTTCGCGCGGAGACCGGTCCGGGAACCTCGCCAGGTTACGAGGAGAAATAAGAACCCCAGCGCGGCAGTCGAGCTAGAGCCCCTCCTCTCCATCCGTCTTCCCTCACATCAACACACAGACGCTCAGTGGATCGTTTCCTAGAAACTCTACTGCAGCGCGAGGACACAGACACTAAAAAGACCTCCGGGAGGTCTTTTTTTTAATACCTTTTCGTCGTTTCCGGAGAACGAAGGTTGGCATGAGAAGGGTTGGCACTTCTTTGGATCGCCAGCCTACGCTCGCGATGGGCGAGCTTCGGCCGGGAACCCAAAGAAGTGCCCAAGAAAACTCTGCGCGCGTGAACTCGCGCGGTTTTCGAACCGCGCTCAAACAGCACGCGCGATCTCCG
>Ga0163152_10001868_pt1 | contig 32054 bp, 36 predicted proteins | sample OliLakLV19MP8IB2_FD_148635 | JGI IMG/M metagenome (GOLD analysis project Ga0163152, IMG submission 148635) | Freshwater microbial mat bacterial communities from Lake Vanda, McMurdo Dry Valleys, Antarctica - Oligotrophic Lake LV.19.MP8.IB-2 | ecosystem: Environmental > Aquatic > Freshwater >...
ACTCAAAAGGCACCGTGTTAGTAGTTGTTAATTCAGTTTGTGGATGTGCTGCCGGTGCCGCACGCCCGGGAGTAAAACTTTCATTGCAAGCAACTAAGCGCCCTGACCGTATTACAACTGTGTTTGCCGGCTTTGACACCGAAGCCGTTGAACAGGCACGCAAACATTTTCTGCCCTATCCTCCGTCATCGCCTTGTGTGGGATTGTTCAAAGATGGAAAATTGGTTCATTTCGTGGAACGCCACCATATTGAAGGAAGATCCAGAGAGCTAATTGCCGATAACCTAAAGGCCGCTTTTGAAGAGTATTGTTAACAATAAGGCTATACAAATGATGAACTTTAAAGATATGCCGTTGCACTCACGGGTATGGATATACCAATCCATCCGTGAGTTTTCTGAAATTGAAATTAATCAACTAAAAACTAAAGCAGAAAGTTTTATTTCTGAGTGGACTTCGCATGGCAAAACGATGAGCGCTTGCATTGAAATCTTTCACAATCGTTTTATTATAGTATGTGTTGATGAAAAAACCACTTCCGCCAGCGGATGCGGAATTGACAAGTCGGTAAAATTTATTCAACAATTGTATCCGACTTAGGAGGAAATACTTCTCTTCTAAACAGAATGAATGTTGCTTATAGAAAAAAAAGTGCAGCCCCGGCCATAAAGGGAGAAATACAGGTTTGTAGTATTAATGAACTCAAAAATTTGACCGATTTTCCAGAAGGACAAAAAGGGATAACGGTATTCAATAACCTCGTAAATACCAAAGAAGAGTTGGAGATAAATTGGGAAGTGCCATTGGAAAAAAGTTGGCAATACGAAAAAACAAAATAATGAAAAGTAGGATTGAACAATTACAAGAATTATTAAAGGATGACATCAACGACTCTTTTCTGAAATACGCATTGGCATTAGAATATGTTAAGGTTAAAGAAAATGATACTGCTAGAGATTGCTTTTTGAAATTGATAAAGGAGGATAAAGATTATGTAGCGACCTACTATCAATTGGGGAAATTATATGAGTCGCTGAATGAAGTAGAAAAAGCAACGGAAATTTATAAAAATGGAATTGAGATTGCGCAACAAATTGACAATAAAAAATCGCTGTTAGAATTACAGGAAGCTTATAATATACTGATAGACATTGATGAAGATGGAATATGATAATTATTTAACAGATGGTTCTTCTGTTTCCGGGGAATTCAAAAGTAATGACCCGTACCTTACGTATGGTTGCGGTAAATCAGATGTATATGACTGGCTGGCGGATATTGTTATGCCACCTGATTATAAAGTTTGCAATATTATAGAGATAAAATTTAAAGGTTCCCGCAAGGAATTCTACCTTAATCTTCAAAACACGTATCTCAAAAGTGGAGAATTGGTTGTTGTGGAGGGCAACATGGGTGGGCATGATGTTGGGCATGTTTCCTTAGCAGGTGAACTGGTACCTATGCAGCTCAAGAAAAAGAATATACGTACGGAGGATGTAGTTAAAAAATTTTATCGCAGAGCAAATCCCAATGATGTCGCTAATTGGAAACTGGCAAAAGAGATGGGATTAGATACTCTATTTAAAGCGCGGGTTTTAGCTAAAGAGCTGGGCTTATCTATGAAATTAAGCGATGTAGATTACCAAGGCGATAAATCTAAAGCCACATTTTATTACACGTCCGAAGGACGTGTGGATTTCCGGGAGTTAATTAAACACCTGTCCAATACCTTTCATATACGGGTAGAGATGCGTCAAATTGGGATGCGTGAGGAAGCCAGTCGCATAGGCGGTATTGGTCCTTGCGGAAGTTATTTGTGCTGCCATACTTGGCCAACTGATTTTAAAACTGATTCTACTTGGGTGTCTCGTTACAAAAAAAATTTCCAACATAAACGACAAGACAATAAATTTGAATGCTACATCAAAGATGAGAGAGAAAATAAAGACGGTATTAAATCGGATGAGATGAAGGATAAAGCGCAAGAAAATAATAAATCTATAGTTGCCAAGGCCTTGTCTTTTGAAAACGTTGTTGGTCAGGATAGCATAACTCGTTTTGATACTAAAGGCAGTAAACGTAAAAATAAAAATCGTAATTCAACAAATAAATCTAATTAAAAAAATAACCATGTCAGAACATAAAGTTAATTTAAGTTGGAAAAATGAGTCAGAAGATTTCTCGTATAAAAATTATGATCGTACTCATATCTGGAAATTCGAAGGCGGTAGTGTTGTTAAAGCATCTGCGGCTCCCGAATATCTTGGCAAAAAAGAATTTGTAAATCCCGAAGAAGCTTTTGCCGCTTCTTTGGCAAGTTGCCACATGCTCACCTTTCTTGCTATTGCGTCAATGAAAAAATACACTATACGGATCTACGAAGATAATGTAGTAGCGATATTAGAAAAAAAAGAAAAATCAAGAATGGCTGTAACAAGACTTTATCTTAGGCCTAAAATAACGTTTGCAGGAGATAACATTCCTGATAAAACTATAATAGATGAAATGCACCACCGTGCACACACGGAATGTTTTATTGCGAACTCAGTTTTAACAGAGATAATTATTGAACCGGTGTTTTGATTAAACTGGCCTTTTGAAAATGAAATTTACTATGAAAACAAAATCAACAGCCGGCATAAAAGTAAGTGTTGAAACGCACTATAAATCTAAACGATCGCATCCTTTTGCTTCGCACTATTTTTTTGCTTACCGCATCACGATTAAGAACATAAGTGATTATGTAGTTCAACTTAAAAAACGCCATTGGTGTATTTTCGATTCCAACGGAATAAAAAGTGAAGTAGCGGGTGATGGCGTTATTGGAGTGCAAAGGCTTGCTTACTTGTAAACAATGTAATCGGTATTACCCAATTATACGTGGTATCCCGATTATGATTCCTAACGAATTCAGAGAATTTAAGTTGGAACAACCCTTAATTGATAGTTGGAAAAAGCATTTGCAGGGTACGGAGCTTGTTAACTTTCGTATATGTAATTCGGCCAGCACAAATGAAGGCAACTTATAATCCTTCAAAAAAACAATCAAATTGCATTTGCTCAATGAAGCAAATTCGTTACAAGTATTTCAATGCACTTGACGCAATCAATGTAAGTCCTTATGTAGTCTAAAAATGTACAAACCATTCGTCCTTGCGGCTACCACCAAAGAACAAGGTTTCCATCAGCCTTAAAACCTATACTGCAGGCAGTGTAACAGAAAATATTTTAAACTAGCCCGAAAAGTCGCGAAGATTTATGCAAAATATGTGTGGAAATATACGTTGCTGATGAGATTTCAAGTCAACTATTTTCGTTGCTGCATTAACAACCTTTTATATTAATAAGGCAGTGTAATAGAGTCTGGTTCTATAATTGCGTGGTTATAATCATTTTCTAAAAAACTAATCGGAGAATTCCCAAACGTAACAATATCATCTTTCGTAATACCCCAGGGCTTCCAATAGTGTGCTAACACTTGTCCAAACATAGCATCATCCCATGCGCCAAACAAAGATTTATCCGAAGTGCCGGTCAAAGGAATAGATTCTACAATTACTTTTTCTTCTGTTGACTGTATATCATATTCAGCATAACTATTTAATAAGTAATTAGCATAAATAAATCTTGCACAAAGTTCTTCAAATTGAATGGGATGCAATGTTTTAACAGAAATTTTATCTATTATTTCCTGCTGGTTAATCCCAACTGCACCGTTGTCTTGCAAGCAGGCTACAATCCCAAAATCATTCATTCCTAAAGAAAAATTCAGGTTGTTGGATTCGTCTCTGTAATTAAATATATCTTCAGAATACTTGACTTTTACCACCCTAATGCTCCATGGTTTGAGCCCTTTAAATTCCATTGGAACAACCAAAGATTGTAATATCAAATGAAGTTTTTTGAATCTTCCCTCCAAAAATGGAGACAATTCAAATTCTATTACTTTGTTAACGTATTTTTTTACAGTGGGTTTTCTTGCTTCAATACTTATATCGTTGTATAAAACACCGTATATTAATTTAGCCATCCATTGAAACAACCGTTCTTCCGGTACTTTTATTACGTCTTCGTATCCAACGGTAAAAGCTTTTTCTATTTCTTTTTCTAAAGGATTTATAGCGTTTTTAATAACGTCAGCAAAACAAGGGATATGCATATCCTGATACTGAAGGCTGCTCCCCTCTAACATCTTAAATGTTTTATTTCTTAATGAATACCGATCCAGAATCCATTCAGGGAAAACAGAGATTTGTTCCTCTGGAGAATGTAAATTCTGTCCAGTTAAGAAACATGTTTGTTGACTAAAATCAAATTTTTGGAAAGGGTTGTAAAGCTGGATTACCATGGTGGCAAAATTAATAATAAAAACACTACGCAGCTAAACAATCGAATCCTTTTGCTTCGCACTATTTATTTTGCATACCGCATCACGTTTAAGAACATAAGTGATTATACAGTTCAACTTATCAAACGTCATTGATATAATTTTGATTCAAGTGGAATATAAAGTCAGGTAGAGTGGTCAGTACAAATGAAGCTATTGTCCAAAGATGCTATTCAGCCAAAGTTGCAATTGCAACCGGATGATTATTTGTTGCCCAATGAAAATGTCATGCTTATCACTGAACAACTCTAAGTGTTATTGAATATACTATTTGACTTTTCTTTATTATCCTAAAGTACCTTCCGTCAATAATGCCTGTGAAAGGGCTATTAGAACAGCGAAAGTAAAAATGAAGATTTCAAATCTGTTTAAAACGATGGCAGTTGCCCATCGATTTGCGGTGCTACGCTTTACTATTGACCCTAACTCAAAATATTTGGTGGCGTTATGTTTGTTGCCTAATTGGGCTACTGAGTAATCACAAATTTTCATTCTGTAAAACAAATACAAATGGCATATCAGCGCATTTGCAAGCACATTTAAAAACCGCGCCAGCTGATGTGGAGATTTCGTGGTGCAGACCACTTTTTTTCGTTTATCAGTGGTCACACTTTTTTGCGATGCTTAGCAATTCAATTCGCTATAATTGGACTATCCCAAGCTTTGATATTCAGTCATTTATGTAAGAACATTAAATAATGGCCATGAAACAACTTTCAATGATCACACTTGCGCGAAAAGAAGTGGTCGAGGGTAGCGAAATCTCCAACTATCTCTGAAGTATGCTCCATATATTAATACCGTTGGCAAAGAGCCAGAGCTTGCGGTGGCAAAGGTGGAGGTAGGCAATGTGTGTACTGGTGATGGTCATCTGTTGCTATTATTACAACCCCTGAAGCCATCGCATCATCAGCGTGTCATGAAGGGTGTATTGGTTGTTACTGTAAATTACAAATTCTTTTCTTTCCAACATGCGTAAGGCGGCACTCACTGAGCTGGCAGCACCCAATTGATAAGCACCGAGAAATTGTTGTGCCATGGGGTTGCTCACATTCTCTTCTTTCGCCAAAGCCACAAGTAATTTCCACTGAAAGGAGGTGAGCAATAGCTGGTAGTTTGCAAACTGTGGAGCTTCCTGCAGGAGTATCTCAGTGAATACTTCATTCAATAAAAGATCATTTGCCTTGTCCGATCGACCAAATAATTTATTGCATACCAGCTGCACATAGTAGGTTTGCATGCGTGTCCATTGAAAAATCCGGGCCAGGTGTGCGGGCGATATTTTCTTTTCAGATTTTGTAAAATGTGATTCGATAAACGCACCGTATACCTGCTCCGGCAGCGGGTCGAGCTGAAATAGTTGGGCGCTTCTGTAAAAGGGTCGTGCCTCTTCGCTAAACATGGAAGTCATCATGTTACGGTGGCTACCACTAAAAATAAAACGCACCATCGGGAAGTCTTGCATCCAGGTACGAAATAATGCTTCTGCATTTGCTTCCGGGTAGTTTACAATTTGCTGGAACTCGTCAAGACAAATCACTACTGGTTTTTTACTTTCCATTAAGAATTTCCCGACCGCTTGAAAAGTTGCTGCAGAGGGTTGAGGGGGGGCATGGCCGAACGATAACTGAGGCATACCACTAAGTGGATCAAGGCCTACCGTGGCTCCTACAGAACTGATCATTTTCATTAATCCACCGCCAAGGGAAGTGGAGGACTCACCAAATTTTTGGGTGATTGCCGAAGTAATCCGTTTATTGGCATCGTGTAGTGTGGCCGTACCCAACAAATCGATGAAGACACAAGCTGCTTTTTTCTTTGTTTCCAGATGATGGAAGAAATGTTTGAGCAATGCGGTTTTACCCACCCTTCGCCAGGCGTGGATTACAGCGTTGCGTTCGTTATCAAATTGATCTGTTAACCAGGCCAGCTCATTTTCGCGGTCGCAAAAATAGGCAGGGCTATGATAGCCGGATAAAATGAATGGATTGGCTGGTTTTCTCATTTCACAAAGTGCGTTACGTAGTATTCGTTACGTAAAGTTCGTAATATTGATTGAGACTCCAAAATTCTATTGTCTGCTATATAGCACTAATCTTGTGTCTTAAGCCATACCAGATACTTCTCAATCTGAGATACTGCATAGTATGGAGAAATGCTACGAAATCCATTTTAATGCGGCAAGGTTGCCCATGGATTGCTTGAAGGAGAAATTGTGAACGGAAGACATGAGCCGCTTGTTTCTGAAGAGTTGTTCTTGCAGGCAAACAATGTCACGAAAAGAATGGTTTATGGATATAAGCAACTTGAAAAAAATGAAAATGTCCCACTAAGGAATTTTGTTGTCTGTTCAAGATGCGGAACACCGCTAACCGGATACATCGTCAAGAAGAAGAATCTCCATTATTATAAGTGTAATAAGATCGGATGTAAATGCAATCGAAGTGCAGTTGCTATGAATGAGCTATTCGAAAATTTTCTTAATCAATACCAGATTGACAAGCGCTTTATCGAGCCTATCAGCAATGAGCTACTTCGTACATATTCAAAACTAACGTCAGTAGATAAAGAGACGGTGCGAGCATTAAAGCAAGAGTTGAGTGAAGCTAGGATGAAGCTTGAGACAATAGAAGAACGTTTTGCTTTTAGTGAAATTGATGGCGGCATATACGATCGGGTAAGCTCTAAGTTGAAAGAAACGATCAGAGCAAAACAGCAAAAGCTTGAGGGTACTGAAAATACATTATCGAACCCACCTTTGGTGATCCAAAATGCAGTCAAAATCTGCTCAAAACTATCTAAAATGTGGGTTTTTGGTGACTACGACCAGAAGGTGAAACTTCAAGAATTAGTGTTTCCAAGTGGTATAAAATATGGTAGACAAAATGATGAATATCGAATCATCAAGGTTAATGTTATAGTTGAGTTAACACGCTTATTATCAGGAGATTATGGACAATAAAAAAAAAGCGGACAATCAAAAAAATTTTCCGATTTATCCGCTTCAGTACCTCAGGCCGGAATCGAACCGGCACACCTTACGGTACACGATTTTGAGTCGTGCGCGTCTACCAATTCCGCCACTAAGGCATTAATATTAGGGTTGCATATGTACTAACCTAAACCCCTCATTACTCTTATTTAGAGACTGGTTTTAATGAAAGGGGATGCAAATATGGGCAAACTTTAAATTTCTAACAATTCAGAGTTCAATAAATTTCTCCAACGAAAAGGCCTGTGTTCTTTCGGAGAATAAGGTTTTCACCCGGCCCCACACGCTACCAAATAATTCTGATTTACGATACTTCTCAAGATCGGCCTCTCCCTGCCAATGGCTAAGGGTAGTGTAGGTATTTGGATCTTCGGTGTCTTTCAATAATTGTAAATGCAAGCACCCCGGAAAATTGCGAATAGATTCTTTATGTCGATCAAAAATTTCAAGAAACTCCTCCACACCCGCTTCTGTAAAATGCATCCGTACAATTCTTATAATCATATCATAGTATTTAGTTATTAGTATTGAGTCCTTAGTCCTTAGTCTGCTAAATACTAACTACTAATGACTTGTTACTAGCTTTCATCAAATGTAATATTCACCGGACTGTCATATTGCAATCCCAACAACTCACTTGCGTTCCCTTTATAAATTCCAATTTCTAATAACCCCATACTATTAAATAACAAAAAGCACTCACCTTGCTCAGTCTGGTTGTAGTTGGTGTGGATGCGTCTGAATTTCTCGCCACCAAATTGAATGGTGTATGATCTTCCTTTAGTGAGGATATCAAAATCTACTTTGTTAATGGTTGTAATCAGGTTTCCAAAATTATCTACACGCAACACATGCCCGGCAATAATCCGTTTGGTTGCCTTCACCTGACGGTTGATCATTTTCCGATATGATTGTAGCGGTTTACCCAGTGTAGTGATGGCAACACCGCTGGCAAGTTTGGCAGCAGCCGGAGCAAGAATATCTTTTTCGGCAAAAGTAGTTTGAATAGGATTGATAGAATTTAATTGAACGACCTGTTGATGAGTTTTATCGCTGATTAGACCAAAGAATCCATTGTCAACGCCAACAAAAAAATGATCATCGAGTTGCAAGGCAAGGTAAACTTCATCCCGATTGCCAGATGAATCGACACCAACCAAGTGCACAGTACCTTTCGGGAAATCGTTGTAAACGGATTTTAACACATAAGCACCATGGGCAATATCGCAAGGCGCAATTCTGTTGCTAATGTCGATTAAGGTAACTCCGGGATTGATGCCTAGAATTTTAGCCTTCATGGCGGCCACATAGTGATCGCTTTCTCCACTATCAGTAAGAAAGGTAATGATGGCCATTCGCGAACCTAATACCTAACCCGAGTCTTTTTGCTTGGGTTGGATTTGTTTATTTTTGCAAACAAAATTAATTCATTTCAACCATTTTACTTCATTGATAGAGAAAACGATCACATTAGAAGATATTCCCCTAACCGACTTTCTGGGAATAGAGAATAAGAACATCACCGAACTGGCTTCGGCATTTCCGAAGAGCAAGATTATATCTCGTGGCAATGAGATTTTAGTGAAGGGCGAAGCACCGGATATTCTGCAAATCACCGATATTCTAAATTCGTTGATGGATCACTTTCACCAATATGGAAGGGTTACGGAAGAGAATGTGCGCGGCTATATTACTCAAGAGCGGCAGGAGTTTGTTGCTGAAGATTCTCCGGATGGTGTTGTGCTCTATGGAACAAAGGGGCTTATAATAAAGGCCAAGACTCCTAACCAGCAGCGATTAGTGCAAGCTGCAAAGGACTATGATCTGGTTTTTGCAATTGGTCCGGCCGGAACCGGAAAGACTTTTGTCTCGGTAGCGCTTGCAATAAAAGCCCTTAAGAATAAGCAAGTAAAAAAAATTATTATTACGCGCCCAGCTGTGGAAGCAGGAGAAAACCTCGGCTTTTTACCGGGTGATTTAAAAGAAAAAATTGATCCTTACTTGCGCCCGATTTACGATGCGTTGAACGACATGGTGACGTTTGAAAAGTTAAAGTACTATATGGAGCGCGAGATAATAGAAATTGCTCCACTCGCCTACATGCGCGGTCGCACACTCAACAACGCTTTTATTTTGTTGGATGAAGCGCAGAACACCACACCCATGCAGATGAAGATGTTTCTTACCCGAATGGGACCAGATTCTAAAATGATTGTTACGGGTGATACTTCGCAAATTGATTTGCCTCATAATCAAAAGTCGGGTCTTAATGAAGCTGTTCGGATTTTGAAAGATGTAAAAGGTATTAGCATTGTAGAGTTAAATGAACGTGATGTAGTGCGTCATCGATTAGTTCGCGATATTATTGAGGCCTACGGAAAAATTAATCCATCATAAATAATATAGATTATGCCAGCTTATGTGGTTGTTGAAATTGAAATACATAACCCAGAAGAGTACGAGGATTATAAAAAGCTTACACCCGCTTCTTTAAAAAATTATCAAGGTAAATTTATTGTGCGTGGCGGTAAGACCGAAACTTTGGAAGGAGATTGGAGTCCACAGCGTTTTGTTATGATTCAATTTCCTACCCTTGAGCTTGCCAAAGCCTGGTGGGCTTCCGAAGAATATGCACAGGCAAAAGCACTTCGTCAGCGCACGGCCAGCAGTAAAATGATTGTTGTAGTAGGTTTCGAAGGATAGAAAAACATGTTTACTTTTAGAGAGGGTGTATTTCGAAATTGTCGTGTAGTGTTTATGCCTAATGCCTTGTCAAAATCCCACACCCCGTCCTCGTTCCTCGGACACCCCTCTCCCTGGGGAGAGGGAAGATTGAGGGATTTAATTAGGTTGAAGGATCTGATTGCTTTCCATTACATATCTGGCTAAATTCACTCATGCTAAGTTGGGTGCCTTTTGCGATGGTGCGTATTGCACTCTTTTTCGGGGGTGGAATTTTATTAGCGATTTATCAACCTAATTTAATTAGTCAACTCGGAGTACTTTACGTGTTTCTATCACTATCACTCGCATACCTAATTTCTTATTTCATACTTAAAGCCAATCGATCCGCTAAAGTTGTCACCGGATTTCTTGGATTGCTAGCCATTTTTGCCTTTGGATATTTTCATTTGCAGCTAAACACTGCGCGCACGCAACCAGATCATTTACTTTATGAAACCGCACGAGTCACTGCTTACGAAGCTGTTGTTCGAAGTGCGCCAGAATCGAAAGCTAAATCGTGGAAAATTCAGGTTGAAGTAGTTAGAATAAAAACAGATCAATGGAAGGAGGCTACGGGAAAAGTACTAGTTTACTTTTCTAAAAAATCATTTGATCACATTCCTTGGTTGTATGGCGATCGTCTACTTATAAAAGGCGCTCCCAATGAGTTAAGTCCTCCGGCTAATCCTAATGAGTTTGACTTCAAACGCTTTCTCACGTTTAAAAATATTTATCACCAACAGTTTGTGCTAGGTGATCAGGTTAAGTTTCTGGAATCTGCACAGCGCAAAGGGTTTATTTATTATTCACACAAGGTAAGAGCGTGGGCTTCGGAAATTATCAGACACAATATTCCAGGAGTGCAAGAACAAGCTATTGCTATGGCCTTGGTATTAGGAGTAACGGAAGGAATAGATACTGATTTGCAAAGTGCGTATGCTGCCAGTGGTGCGATGCATGTATTGGCTGTTTCGGGTTTGCACGTAGGGATTATCTATGGAATCATTCTTTTGATACTCCGTCCATTAAACTCATTTGCTTGGAGCCGTTGGGTTGTAGCGGCTATTAGTATTTTGTCATTGTGGACGTTTGCTTTTGTGACCGGACTTTCACCTTCGGTGTTGCGTGCCGTAACTATGTTTTCATTCATTGCGTTAGCGCGACCGTTAGGCTGGCGTACCAATATATACAACACGTTAGCGGCCTCTGCTTTTGTGCTCCTTTATTATAATCCGTACTTGATTATGTCGGTAGGATTTCAATTGTCGTACCTCGCAGTGTTGGGCATCGTATCGATACAACGACCAATCTATAATCTTTGGACAATTGATAGGCGGGTAGGAGATTGGGTTTGGCAGATAACGTGTGTTTCTATAGCAGCACAAATTTCCACGTTTGCGTTAAGCATGTTGTACTTTCACCAGTTTCCAGTTTATTTTTTGGTTTCAAATTTATTTGTGATTCCGTTGTCGACCGGGATATTAATTAGCGGGGTTGTTCTTTTGATAGTGGGTGGTTGGTCTTTTGCGGCTGAGTGGATCGGATACTTTTTGCAATACTTAATTAAACTACTGAACTGGCTTGTTTTTAAAACCGAAGAATTGCCATTTAGTTTGGTTAAAGAGATTTATCTGACAACCTTCCAATGTTGGTTAATCATTGGCATGCTGATGTGTATCATTTTCATGATTCAGTATAGATCTATTCAATGGTTATATGCGTCCGTTACAGTTACTATTGTTTTTATTCTTACGCAGATTGTTCATTATAATCAAATGATTTATACGAAACAGTTTGTTGTTTACAGTGTTTCAGGTTATTCGGCAATGGAATGGCTAGAGAGGGGCGTAAGTTATCTCCAAGCCGATTCTGCTTTAAAGGCTGATGAAGAAAGAATGAGGTTTCACATCCGGCCAAACCGGCTGCAGCATGGAATTACTTCAACAGAAACAACTATTCCTTTTAACAAGTCGATTGAGGGTTTGCAAGTTTTTTCCTGGCAAGGAGATAAAATTATTTTTGTTCAGAATAAAAAAGTGAAATTACCGCAATCAGCAGAAATCGATTACCTTGTTGTGGCGCAAAATTCAATCTCACCTTCTGAGTTTGATTTTAATTCTGTCAAACAAGTAATTCTCGATGGAAGTAATTCGAGAAGTTATGTTAATAAGTGGAAGCAGGTTGTCAATGATAAAAGTAAACTCCATTCAGTTTTAGAGGATGGGGCATTTGTGTTAACCAAATAGAATATGAGTTTAGTTGAATATGAAGTAAAGAAACGAGTAGGGTACATCACCTTAAACCGGCCTGATAAACGCAATGCCTTAAGTCATGAGTTAGTGGAAGAACTAACACAGAATTTTGAAAAGGCAGAGCGTGATACGGCAGTGAAAGTAGTTGTGCTAAAAGCCAATGGTGAATCTTTTTGTGCAGGTGCCGATTTGGCTTATCTCCAACAACTTCAAAATTTTTCTTACGAGGAAAATCTAGTTGACTCCAACCATTTGAAGGACCTATTTTTAAAAATCTATTCCCTAAAGAAAGTAGTAATCGCACAAGTGCAAGGTCATGCATTAGCGGGCGGTTGTGGTTTAGCTACAGTTTGCGATTTTGCGTTCGCGGTTCCTGAGGCCAAGTTTGGATACACCGAAGTTAAGATTGGTTTTATCCCGGCATTAGTTGCTGTTTTTCTGGTAAGAAAAATTGGTGAACAGAAAGCCCGACAACTTTTACTAACCGGTGAAATTATTAAAGCAGAGGAGGCTTTGAATCGGGGAATGATTTCGCATATAGTTAATTCCGATAATCTGCAAACTTCCGTTTACGATTTTGCGCAGCGATTGATTAGTTCAAATTCTGAACAATCAATGGAGTTGACGAAGCAACTTATATCAGAGGCACAGACTTTGCCTTTACATAATGCTCTTAACCTGGCTGCCACTATGAATGCTAAAGCTCGAAGTACAGAGGATTGCAAGAAGGGAGTTGCATCTTTTTTAAATAAGCAAGAGTTGCGATGGTGATGAAGGTGGATTGTGTGAACAGGATGCTTAACTCCGCCCTTTAGGGCGGAGAGTAAAGTAAGAAGATACAAGTCTGGGCTTTAGCCCTGAAAATATGTCGTACGTAAAAGTCATGATCCATGCGGTATGGGGAACCAAAAACAGGGAGCCCTTTCTCACTCCTGATGTGGGATTAAAAGTTATCAATCATATTAAAGAGAATACCCGCGTCAAATAGATTCATATAGATTACACAAATCGATATACCGAGCACCTGCACTGCTTATTTGGTTTAAATGCAAATATGTTCGCTTGATTGTTATCGGTTCATGGCTAAAGCCATGGATAGACTTCCTTCCCTTAACTCCACCCTAAAGGGCGGAGTCGTTTATCTGATTGACTGAATCTATTATCACCCTATTAAAGTGTAGTGAAAGTATTTTCTTGTTTTACTGAATTGTTAGTTTTCGTGCTTAAGTCATGGATGAGCTTTTTTAAAGTCTCTGTCACTTTATGGCGCAGTTATAACCATGGCCTTTAGGCCGTGGTAAAATCGGAGCAGAAGAAAGGGCTTTAGCCCTGAAGCATTAGACAATTAATCCTGTATTTTTGAATTGTGACTTCTCTTGAAACACTCAAACATTATTGGGGACACACGCAGTTTCGATCACCGCAGGAAGAAATCATTCAGGCGGTTTTAGAAAAGCGTGATGTACTTGCTATACTCCCCACAGGAGGTGGCAAGTCTATTTGCTTTCAGATTCCAGCATTGATGCAGGAAGGTATTTGTCTGGTGATTACGCCACTCATTGCACTGATGCAAGATCAGGTAAAGCAATTAAAGCAACGCGGCATTGCAGCGGTTGCGGTGCATGCCGGCATGCATCATCGTGAAATTGATATCACGCTTGATAACTGTGTTTATGGAGATCAAAAGTTTTTATACTTGTCACCCGAACGACTAAGAACTGATTTATTTAAAGAGCGCGTAAAGAAAATGAACGTGTGCCTGGTGGCTATTGATGAAGCGCATTGTATTTCACAGTGGGGTTACGACTTCAGGCCGCCTTACTTGCAAATAGCAGCGTTAAGAGAAGTAAAACCTGAGGTTCCTTTTATTGCCTTAACAGCTTCAGCTACAAAAATTGTTAAAGAAGATATTGCCAACAAACTCAATTTCAAAAATCCAGAATTTTTTCAAAAGAGTTTTGCGCGCGACAATCTTTCGTTTGTTGTTCGCAAGACGGAGGCAAAAGAAAAAATGTTATTGGAGGTGCTTCGTAAAGTACCCGGTGCTGCCATCGTATATGTGCGGTCACGAAAGTCAACGCAGGCGATCGCTAATCTCTTAACTAAAAATGGAATCAAGGCAACGTATTATCATGCGGGCTTAACGCATCAGGAGCGCACAGCCCGACAAGAAGAGTGGATTACCAATCAAACCCGGGTAATGGTAGCGACTAATGCATTTGGCATGGGCATCGATAAACCCGATGTACGTGTGGTTGTGCATTTGGACTTGCCTGAAAACCTCGAATCTTATTATCAGGAAGCAGGTAGGGCGGGGCGCGATGGCAAGCGATCGTATGCAGCAATCATTATTCATGAAGTTGATATACAAGCACTCCAAAATAAAGTCTTGCAATCGCAACCTGAAATTGATTTCTTAAAAAAAATCTATCAGGCTTTAGCTAATTACTTTCAGGTGGCCATCGGCAGCAGCCAGGGTGAGAGTTATGATTTTAATTTGGAAGAGTTTTGTTCAAAGTTCAATTTCAAATCCACGCAAGTGTACCCGGCTTTAAAAAAACTGGAAGAGTTTGGATTGCTTGAATTCAACGAAAGTTTTTACAGGCCTTCACTTTTGCATATTGCTTATGAGAAAAAGAAACTTTATGAATTTCAGGTGGCACATGCACGCTTCGATGTGTTGATCAAAGCCATGTTACGCTTGTATGGGGGTGAGTTGTATACTGACTTTGCACCCATTTCGGAAGTACAATTAGCCAAAATGATGAAGCATTCTGTGGCAACTTTGAAAATGGAATTAGAACAACTGCATAATCTACAGGTAATCGTTTATGAGCCTGTTAATGAAAGTCCCAAAATAACTTTTGTAATGCCGCGTCAGGATGCTGAACGTTTACCAATTGAGAGAAAAGAATTTGACCGAAGGCGCGATCTTCATCTTGCCAAGATGGAAGCTATCAAAAGTTATGTGGAGCAAACGCATCGCTGCCGCATGCAGGTGATACAAGAATATTTTGATGAAGTTACTTATGAAACTTGTGGTATGTGTGATGTGTGCATTAGCAAACGCAAAACTGAAAATCTGGCGGAGCTGAAAGATTATGAACAACAGGTTCTGTATTTGCTCAAACAAAAATCCATGACGGTTGAAGAACTAGAAGCAGCGGTTGATCCTGCCGAAAAAGAATTATTTATTGAAGTAGTACGCGAAATGGTGGACGCAGCTCAGATTGCCTATGACGAGTTTTGGGTATTGAAAGTTATTAACGAATAGTTGCTTGCGGCTAAACCTTCAAAAAACCCCGGAAGCCTCGCGCCCCATAGTACGATTCAGCACCGTTATGATAAACAAACACATTGCCATAACGGAAATCGCAAAATATAGCACCACCAAGTTTTCGAATTTCGGTAGGAGTTTTTATCCAACTGGATGTTTTTGTATCGAATGCTCCGAGTTTCTGTAGCGCGCGATACTGTTCTTCGGTTAACAGTTCAATGCCCATATCTTCAGCCATTTGAACTGCGCTGTTCTCGGGTTTATTTTCTTTCCTCCCCTCCAACGCTTCATGGTCATAACAAACACTTCTCCGCCCTCTAGGACTTTCTGCTGAGCAATCACAAAAGGTGTATTCACCTGATTTTTTGTCTAGTGAGATCACATCCGGTTCACCACCTGTTTTTTCTATTTCGTTGAGCGACCATAACTTTTCTAAATGGGCTTTCAACTTAGCTTCTACAGTTGCCCACTCAACACCTTTATGACGATTCATGTTTTTTTTTAAAACGTGTTTCTAATGCGCTCAATAGTTCAGCACTTTCTGGAGCAGATAACTTTCTTTTGATGTTTTTGATTTTGTTCATTCTTAATTGTTCAGCTTGCTTGATATGAGTTTAATTTATAACTAATCCTCCAATCCTTTGCCTTTAAGAATTTGAGGGATGTATTTTTCTATCCGAGACTCGCGGGTTTTCAATTGTTTTGCTGAAGAAAAATGAAGTAGATATCCCCGTTGTCTTCCTGGTGTAAGCTCATAAAAGGCTTTCTTCAAGCGCGAAGTTTTATCCAGTATATTTTTGAATTCGACTGGCATCTCAAATTCTGCAGTCTTTTTTTAGGGGCACGGTCAAACCTGCTTTCTCTATTTTGATAGCTTCCTTGATATAAGTTTTCAGTACGGCTTCACTAATTCCATCAACACGCGTGAACCGAATCTGTCGGGCTGCTTGCACATTCTTTGTTTGCTGAATAAGTGTGTGCTTAGGATTTTTTAACAAAGCACCTTTCATAAACAGAAGCTCACAGAAATCTTTAAATCCGTGTATCAACACAATGTTACTATCTTCCAACGTATAGCAGGGGCCCCCATTTCAATTCTTCAGTAAGGCCACAGGAGAGCGCGATCTTACGCAGTAGATTATATTCTTCCTGCCACTTCGTGTCTTTAGTAAGAAACCAATCTACTTTAGGATTCATTTTAAAGAATTATTTAGTTAGCAATAGAAATAATAGGTTTATCTTTTGAAGGAGTAGATTTATTTTTCAATCACTTTGATTAGCGTCCCTGCGCTAAGCCTATCACTCAACTGCATCCCATTTAATATTGCTAATTCTTCAAACCGGGTTGATGGTACATTAAAATTCTGAAAAGCAGCCTGTACAGTCATTTGTTGGCGCACTGTTTTTATTCGTATCACTTCCGGCTTTCTATTTAGCTTATCGCTATCTGTGAGTGTTTTGAAATTTCTAATTGTGGAAAGGAATTCAGGTTGGTAGTTTGTAAATTTTGATAATTCTGAGATTCCCATCAAACTAAAAATATTGCCTTCATATTGAATCAAGGAGGAGAGTACTCTGATAGTACCGGTTTCCTGCTTCTGATCGGCTATCATTAATATGGAATTAAATCCATTGATACTTTCCTTTTTCGACTCGACTAAAGTAAGTTTATATTGCTGCAACATTTTGCTTGCCGTCTCATCCAACGAACCATTTCCCGCAAGGGTAAACATCAGCAATGCTTCTCCACTTTCAGGAGCCATTTGTACCTGTTGTGGTGTATTTTGAAGTTTCCAGCTACTGGGAATTGTAAACTGAAATTTCATCATAGGATGATAGAAAATATTGTTTTCAACAAATCCTTGTTTTGGATCTTCACCTAAAATTAGTCCATCAATTCTTTTTAAATAAGTGTCTCTGTTGATTTTTGGATTTGTTAATTTTAATTTAGTTTTCCATTGGCCGGCCAGTTTAGTCACGGTGATATTACGTTCCTCCGAAGACGGATGTGTGGAGAAGAATTCAGGAATTTTCTCACCACCTGCTGCCTGCGTTTGTCGTGACAGTGTATTAAAAAATTCAGCCATTTCGGAAGCATCATACCCAATCCGGCTGGAATATTCCACGCCAAGTTCATCCGATTGTCGCTCCGCATCTCTCCCAAAACTCATCATGGCCAACTGCATTCCTGCCGAGAGTGGTTCAACAAATTCGGAAAGCTCTGGGATCAAGATCACACCGGCAATTATTCCAAGCTGGCCCAACATTGAATTTCTTTGTTGGATTACTGCGTGTCTGGCGGTTATATGACCTATTTCATGTCCTAACACTCCTGCGAATTCTGCTTCGTTGTTGAAATTGGCCAGGATGCCACGGGTGAAATAAACATAACCCGGAGTGGCAAACGCATTAACCACAGGTGAATCTACAATTGCAAATTGATAAGTAAGTTTGGAGCGGTCGGAAATTTTAACCATCGCCTGACCTTTTTCCTCGATGAATTTTTGTAAGCTCGGATCATCATAAGATCCAAAGAAGGCCATGATTTGAGGATCCGATGCTTGACCCATCGCGATTTCCTGCCGCTCGGACATCAAAACAAACTGTTTTTTTCCCGTTACCGGATTCATGGCGCAGCTGTACAAAAATAGGAGAGCCATAGTAAAGCCAATATTCGCTATGTATGCATATGTTTTCATGATGGGGTGATTCTAAAGCAAAGCGATGGTGCGTTGCTATTTATTGATCACTTCTTTCAATGTACTTAATTCATATCACTACTTACCTCTACTTCTCAGTAATATTTTTAAACGATAGCAAAAGTGTGAATTGTGTAATAGGAAGCCGAACATATATAACACTTTACTGATTTGAGCACTGCACCTTTGTGCGATTCTATAATTAATTGCATGTGGCCACTATAAGTAGTCACTGCTAGCGACTTTTTTTTATTTTATTGTGCTTCACTTTTCTAAAACTAGAATATGAATCTTAAAAGAATTTTTGGTGCATTACTTACTGTACTTGGAATAGCAGGACTAATTTATGCCGCTATATTGTTTGTAAACAATAAAGGAACCGATAATGTGAAGGTTCTCTTCATTTATGGGGGGCTTGGTCTTTTATTTTTTATTTCTGGAATTAGCCTGGTGCGCACTACGAAAGACGAATCATAAGCAACGCCCGCGCTTCAATTATTTTATTTTTCAGGTTTTCTTTTTCTTCTTTAGTCGATTTTTATTACCGACTGCTAGATGTTTTTACTTCTGATGAAAAATCTGATAAACCTTCGGATGATATTGCCCTTACCACCAAGATAGCCAGCGAAGTGACGGACTATAATGGCTCACCGCTCTTCGCACCTGCGATGTTGATGACCGGCTGCAAAGGAAAACTAAACGGATATTTTGAGATATTTAAAAGCAAACAACTCGTTGCAAAAGGAAGAATCATGCAATTGTGAAAAAGAAATTTGATGAACCTTTACAAAGATTTGATCATAAGGTGATGGTGCATGGATTGACGGCAGCGGGAGTTAAGTAAATATGAGCCATAGTTGGATAAGTGATTTCTAAAGGCATCGTCCTTGCAGAGACGATGCTTGACTAAAAAGTAAGCTCCAAGCTGGAAATTCTGCAGAACTTTTCAGAGTAGGGGAGAGTAAGCATACTTTGGTATGTTTGAAACTAGTATCGTTTGCTAATCTTCTTGCCCGCGAGCTTTCTATTTATTCAAGAAATTAACTGCAATAGATTTTCAGTCAATACTTGGCAACATTATCATCATATTTTTTTATCTCCTCTTTTAGACCGTATGGAAGTCCCGATACATTCCTTAATGAAAATCCTATGTCATCAGAGTTGTCATTGGGTATCACACTTATTTTTGAGTTGGTTTCGATAACAATAGCATAAATTTGCTTAATTTATTTTATACCTTTTTGTCTTATTGCAGCATATACTTCCGCTTTTAAAATCCTTTCTTTTTATAGATTTTCTTCAATAAATTCTCCTTTGAGATAGTAACAGACGTGGGGTAGCTTTTACAACTTTTCGGAACAGTTCGGATTTTTTAATTATTTTGGTAGTTGCATATTGTAGAATGAGCAAAATCAAAATACCAATACATCCCTCGAATAAGGAAATGTCTTTTATCATTACGGTCGATGCGAAAATTGAACCTATTGAAACAGTTACTATCCAGTCAAAACTGTTTAATTCTGACATAGAACGTTTTCCTAAAACTCGGATATAAAAAATGAGTACGACATAAAGTACAACAGCAGAAATTATTATGCTTACGATGTCGCCTGCATTAAATATAAATGCTTTATTCATAATTCTTAAATTATATTATCCACCAAACTCAATGAAACCATTTTTTAAATTACGACCAACATTGTTTTAACTACACTAAGCTGACGATCTCGAAGCACAAAACTGTGAGGTGGCCCTCAACGTGATGCGAAGCATCTGAACCTACCATTTATTGCAGATGCTTTTATAAGCCTACACTTCTTTAGCTTCTATTTTTAAGATACAACTCTTGCACTAAAACAATTACAATAACAGTTAGTGGAGTTGCCAAAACCAATCCCCATGCCCCCGTCAGTGCGCCCATCAACAACTGTGCAATGATTATGAGTGCCGGAGGCATGTTAAGTAATTTTTTCTGAACAAGTGTTGTGATAAAATTGCTTTCAATAAACTGAATTAGAATATAAAGTCCAGCAACCAAAGCAGCGGTTTGAGGGCTTTGCATTAGTGCCACCAGTAGAGCTGGTATCAAAGCAATCAAAGGTCCAAAGTTGGGAATGAAGCTAATCAATCCTGCCAAAAGAGCTAACACAAGCCAAAGCGGTATTCCAATAATAGCTAAGCCTATGGCTGTTAAAACAAACACAACAAACATTGAAAACAATTTTCCTTTGAGCCAATTAAGTAATTGCTCGCCTAATTTATCTAACACCTGATCTGCCTTTTCTTGTCCGTTGGGCGGTATTAGTTGCACCATACCTTCGGTGTAGGTTTTGGGTGAAATGGTGAAGAAAATTCCAATAAATAAAATCACATAGATATCTCCGAACACCCCGAACGTGGACTGGAAAAATTGTCCGGCAAACACTTGCGCTTTATCCATTGAATTTTTTGAGGAAAGCTTATCCACAATTTTTTCACCTATTGAACTTTCATTCAAATTCGCCTTTGCATTATCAATTGTTTTCGGCAGGGTTTCCATTAGTTCAGTTATTTGTTCCTGCACCTTTGCACCAATCAACCAGAATAATCCTGCGACTATTAACAAGGTGCCTACAATGGAAATAGCTGCGCATATTCCTTCTTTCCACTTTGTTTTACGTTGAATCAAATTGCTCAATCCTCTAAAAAATATAGCTATGAGGGTTCCGGCTAATACCAATAAAAAGACGTTAAATGTGGCTTTCAAAAGCAATAAGACAATTATTGCTAAAGCAAGTATTCCAGTTGCTATCCATACTTTTTTTTGAAAAGAGAGATTATTTTCTGAATTTATCTGAGGTTCATTATTTTGCTGCATAAATAAGATATTTACTGAATTTGCATTTTAAAATTATAACTATCATAAAGTGTAGCAGTCAACTAGAAATATTGCATTGTTTTATTCAATGGTTTGATTGTCTGTAAAACTACTCATCTCAATAAAAATTCTTTTAATAATGGGATGGGAACTACGAATATCTTTTTCTAGCCTGCATACGGCCTTTTCTATTTCGAGCGAAGACTGGTTTTTCTTAAACCGGATATCAATCGCCAAAAAAACATCGTACGGACCAAAATACATGGTTAATGGTTTTTTTGCTTTATCTACCGACTCATCGGCATGCACAATGTTTAAAATATCGTCAGACATTTCAGAATTCGCACCTTCCCCTATTAGCAAACCTTTACTTTCTTTTGCCAACAGCGCTGCTATCATTGCCAGTAAAAAGCCAATGGCAACAGATGCATATGCATCATACCGGGCATCGTTAAAATAGTGGCCAAGGAATAAGCCAGCAAAAGCTACCAGCAAACCTAACAGAGCAGCCGTATCTTCCAATATCACGGCAAAGCTCGCGGGATCTTTACTTAATTTAATGGCCTTCCAATAGCCATTATTCCCTTTTTGTTTTTTGAAATTTTTCAAAGCGAAAAACAACGCGGCACCTTCAAATAAAAAGGCAATGCCTAATACTACGTAACTCCAGAATGGGTCGGTTAAAGGAGCAGGCTCAGATATGTGAGAAATACCTTTGTACATAGACATACCCCCGCCAATTGAAAAAATAAGTATGGCAACAATCAATGACCAGAAATAAATTTCTTTACCATGCCCAAATGGATGATTATCATCTGCCGGTTTTTTACTTTTATATATTCCTAATAGAAGTAAACCTCCGTTTCCTGTATCTACCAAGGAGTGAATACCTTCTGAGACCATTGCCGAACTACCGCTAAAACCTGCTGCCACAAATTTTGCAATGGCTATGGCCAGGTTGGCAGCAATAGCAGTATATATGGGCAATTTACTTCCTGAAGTATCCATTTTTAAAATTGAACCGGGCTAATATTTATAAAGAGCCAGTGGTTTTTTCAAATGAAAAAAGTTACTTTATTTATTTACTATGCTTAATTACCTGTCAAAAATTTCAGCGGCTAAAGATGAAGTGTTGATGAGAATCAACTTCAAGTTTTTATTTTCCATTTTATTTGATATTTAGCTTAACTGAATTGTTGCAGTGCAAAGCTTAGCTTTGTAGCATTTTAAACTTTACACAGTTTTAGAAATAAGTTACATGATTCGCATGTAAACTTTGAATTAACACGTCAACTAAAGCTGGTCTAAACATTTTTTGGCGGACGTTGGTCACCTAATCTCTTTTATTTCAATTGTCAATCTGCTCTCATCTATGTTAATATAGTCAAGCTTTACAAATCCGTTCGCCTCATTATAGTATCCAATTAGTGCCGTAGATCCAATTGAACTTGTCGCTGTAGATTGAACTATCCAGCAGTCTATTTCTCCAATCTTTGTTTTCATTGTTTCCTTTCCAATTATTTCATATTCGTAATTATTTATTATTGACCCAGACCATTTCTTCCAACGACCATCTTTCCAAGGGTCACCAATTCCTAGAGTCCATGTCCATTTATTACCGATCTTAAAAGGTTGTTGAATAAAAGGAAATGGATTTAATTCAAGAATCATAAGTATTTGTCACGATGTGGATGCATCCATGTACTCATTTCATTTTCAATTACTCCGGATGTCGAGCCAAAAGTATTGTATCCTAAGTCGGGAATGTATTGATACTCGTATTGCACCATTGTTTGATTGTAATTACTAATACCTGGCTGAACAGTTATGGATATCGTTTCAATTTTGTCTTCATGACTGATGGCCTTAGGTATGAAAGTCCATTCTCGTTGAAAGTCGCTCTCGGGAGCAATCATTTTCGGAGAAATTATCTTTAAAGTATCCCCGTTTTTTATTATAAAATAATCAAATATGAACTTTCTGTTTACTCTATAAGCTTTGTTGTCAACAGTATACCGGTTAGGATTTTTGTCGCTGGGTAATGGATTCTTAATGTAAATACTTAGATCGTCAAAGATGTATTTTTTTTATCTCGTCTATGTTCTGAAATCGTCCACAAGAAAACATCGTTGTCAAAAGAATAATCAGAGTGCTTTTTGTCATGGTGAAAATTTTAATAACCATGGCCGCCAGCAGTTCGCGGCATTTGCGAAGTGGCGCTCGTCTTGGAAATGCCTCGTAATCAATTCATAATAATCCTATTCGGCTGCTACCGCAGGGCGATCGTTATTCTCGTTAATCCCATCGTCTATCATTTCTTCAACTTCCTCCTCTTTTCCCTTTTCCAGTCTTTCCACTGCTTCTTCCTGCATATCTTCCTTTTGATTTATAAAAAATTCACAGAAAAGTGGTAGATGGTCACTTCCAATATTTCGTAAAGTCTTAAAATCTTCCATAAAAATATCTGTTGAATGGAAAAAAAGGTCAATAGGGAATCTAAGCAATCTATATCTGGCATGATAGGTAGCTATAAATCTGCGGCCAATTCTTGGATCTATCAATTTTGAAGTGTTTCTAAATAGAATGGAAGATTTCGCCCAAGCAACATTATTAAAGTCGCCAACAACAACCACAGGCCCCTTAGTTTCTAAAACTTTTTTCCTAGAGAAAGTAATTCTCCATCCCGTTCTCTGGAATTGTCTTCTTCGGTTGGGCTTGGAGGTGGTGGATGAATTCCAAAAAAGGTAAATGACTTGCCATTCTCGAAGACCAGAGAAGCTTCGATACTGGGCAGATCGTCCGCTATAAAATAATTAGCTTTTATAAAATTCGTGGGTAGTTTGGTATAAAAATGAATTCCATACGTGTTTTCTAAAGGTACTTTTTTGAAGTTTGGATATTCCACCTCAATTTCTGTCATGGCATCTTCCCAAGCCTGATTAGATTCCATGGTAAGCAAGATATCGGGTTTAACTTCCTTAACTAACTTTATTAGTTCTCCATACTGTTTATTAAATTGATAAACATTCAACGAGATAATAGAAATTATCTTGGAATGTTTTGTAATATTTTCTGTTGTGTTTTTCTTGTATGCTATGGTATAAGGAATTAAGATGATGACATTTTTAATTATAAGCCCTGGATGTATTAAAACTGTTCCCCAGAAAAGAAGGCTTTTGTCTTCTACAAACAGGATTCCCAGTGCCAATGTTAAGAGTTGCAAGACCATCACCTGAAGCTTTCCGAACTCCAAGACCCGAAACATCCAGTACTGATGGGTTATAAGGGGCAATGCACTCACCGTTATAAGTAAGGCAGATAATAGATAATAAGGTAGGAGCATGCGTGATAAAATAGTGGTGGCTTTTAACCCTAAGTTCGGGATAATTTGACCATCGTATGCGTTACTATTCAATGATTTATTAAAATAAAAACAGTGGTCGGGAAATACTCTCGCACGAATCTAAGTGATCCAGGCAAGTATAGCGAAATCTCTAGGGAAGCAAGAAACTAATGCATCCTGCTGTGGGCGTACTTAACCATAGCCACTAAAAACACACCCCCGATAATATTACCTAACGTAGACAGTACCTGAAACCTGAGAAACTGAAGCCAGCTTATTTGATTGGCGTCTGCAAAAAAAGCCATAAACACCTCTATGGAACCTACTATGCAATGGTGCAGTCCGGCAATACTTATTAAAAAGGTTACCAAGAATATCATCACCACCCTGCTAAAAGTATCTTGTGCCGAACTTAGCAGCCATGAAAGCATTCCCATTAGCCAGCCTGCCATAATACTGCTGATTAGGGTGGCACCAACGCTGTATTTGAGCATCTTTTCAGAGACAAAATAAAAAAAATCTTTTCCGATCAGGTGCATTTCCTCGTTAAAAACTAACGAAATACTTCCAAAAATATAACCCCCTGCCAGGTTGCCTAAATAAACAATGAGCCAGAGTTTGGCCAAACTGCGCAGAGTGGCTTCGCCATTCATGACGGGGATGGTGGCCAGCGTGGTATGCTCGGTAAACAACTCGGATCTGCCAATGATGGCAAAAATATACCCAATCGGATATACTAAAGCCATCATCAGAGCGAGTTGACTTACGGAGGATTCGTTTTTGAAAAGCGTAAAGATGATCCCGATTATTAAAATGCTGAATCCTACTTCCAAACCTGCCGACAAAGAAGACAAAAACAGCCCCAAATCCGACCGCTTGTGTTCTTTCAAACCAGCTTGGATTTGTTCACGCATGATTTCATAAGCCTCTTTGGGCTTTTCTTCCGGGTTGGTTTGAGATGAGGCAGCCATAGATAGATATAAGTAAAGAGGTTAAGCGATGAGCCTGATTTATAATTTAAACACGGTGTAAATTAACTTATTATTCATGTTACCAACACCGAATCAGGATGTCTGAAGAAGAATTCTTTTTTCTCCTGCTGGTCTTCTTTTCTATTGTTAAAGCACCGCCCCTTGCTATGTTTTATACCAACAATGGAGTTTGCATATTTTATTGAATCACCCTCTAAACTTGCAATTAGATTTTCCTCAGCGACTGTTGATTGTCCGCTTGCCCATGATTCAACACCATCTACAGAAAGTTCTAATACAAGTCCGCCATCTTGAGATTCCATGCGATAAGTCTCAATTGCTCCAAGAGTCGGGCATTAAGATTTTTGTTTGGCGCGCCTTCTTTTAATCCACCAGAAAATAATAACGCCAATACCTAACACGAATGGCCAAAGGCTCACCAACCCAATTAAAAACGAAAGTAGGTTATCCCAACCATCTTTCAGGGATTGAACAAACTTGGAAGCAAATCCAAAATCAGTTCCTAGTACCTGATAGTAAGAAACGTTTAGTGTACTAAACGAAACCTGGTTCTTTAAATAGTTTAGTCGGCCAGTCATCGATTCAATCTCAGCCCGAACATTGGCCAGCTGACTTTCAACTTCTAAAATCTCGGAAACTGTTTTTGCTTGCCTAAGAATTTCGCTGTAGCGAGTTTCTAATTCTTTTTTTGTTTTCAATCGGGCTTCAACATCAATAAACTCTTCCGTTACATCCTGTGTATTGATGCCTTTGTTTTCAACTTTATCCGCCAACTTTTCAATACTGGCTATCAGCGCATCGAATTGATCGGCTGGTACACGAATCGTTTGGTTGTATTGCACTCGGGCATCGTAGTTGTTTTCGGTTTCATCGGAGATATAACCATTTAACTCCTTGCTGATTTTTTCGATCTCAACTTTCGCTTTCTTAACATCATCTGTTTTGAATTCAAGATGCCCGTTGCGAATTAGTTTGCGATCGATGGTCGCTACATTTTCAGTTTGTGCTTGTTCAGCAGGTGCCATCATGGCCACTTCTTTGTAGCTGGCTTGTTGATCGGATTCAACTCCGTACCGTAAAGAATTTCTTCCATCACATGAAAGCAGTAAAATTGATAGTCCTAAGAGGTAGTGTTTCATTATTAGTTAATTAGTCACACAAGGTAAATGAAAAAGTCTGGCTTACGAATGACTTTAAGGAGATAATGCCTGTTCCATTATTCAAGGGCTTACTCCCTAGTAACACTTTTCCTTTAACGTACTAGGCGGGCATGATTTGGTGTACGACTGTTTTGCATGGAACTAAAGTACCCTTTAGTGTTAACTGATAACCACGGGCTTAGCTGGTGTTATATGAGCCAAATTTGCATGGAGTTCGTCTTGAAATGAAATTTACAAAATTGTCGTTCTCCTCATGATTTTCTGACACTGGTTAAAAATTATTAACTTACTTTATCTTAAAAAAAAACCATTGAAAATGAAAGGAATAAACTACCTAATGGATGACAAAAATGAAAAGGTGGCCGTCCAGATAGATTTACAACAGTATGGTTAGTTGTGGGAAGATTTCTATGATAGTTTGATAGTTGAAATGCGTAAAGATGAGGAACGGATTTCACTGGAAGATGTGATAAACGATCTAAAGGCAAAAGGAAAGCTAACAGAGGATGTATAGAATGTTGTAAGCAAGTCTGCTTGAAAGGAGTTGGCGAATTTGCCTACGCAAATTGTCAACCGAACCATACCCGCTATAAAGAAATTAGGAGAAGATTCACGACCTCCAGTATGTAAAAAGTTGAAGGGTGATAAAGACACATGGCGTATCCGAATAGAAGATTACCGTGTTATCTACACTGTTGATGATGTTGTCCGTATCGTGGATGTTGATAGCGTGGGGCATCGCTAAAATATTTACGATTAAACCTTGTCTGATTCAATACGAACCATAATTTCCCAAAGAAATACCTAAGCAAGTATTGCAATCATTCAAGAGCCTTTACACCGGGCAACACTTTTCCTTCAAAGTATTCGAGCAAGGCACCACCGCCTGTAGATACATAGCTTACTTTTTCTTCGAACCCAAACTTGGCGACCGCTGCTGCGGAGTCGCCACCACCTATTAACGAGAACGCTCCATTGTCAGTAGCACGTACTACTGCTTCTGCAATCGTCTTTGTTCCTTTCTCAAATTTCTCCATTTCAAAAACACCCATCGGGCCATTCCATAAAATGGTTTTTGAGTCTTCCACTACTTTAGAGAATACGTGTGAGGCTTGCGGGCCGATATCCAATCCCATCCAACCATCAGGAATTGAATTACTATTTACTATTTGCGTATTAGTATTCGCATCAAACTTATCGCCTGCTATCGAGTCGATTGGTAAATGCAACTCAACACCTTTTGCTTTTGCTTTTTGAATTAATTCTTTGGCAAGATCTAATTTGTCAGCTTCCACCAGGGAGTTACCAATGTTACCACCCAATGCTTTAAAGAACGTGTAGGCCATGCCACCTCCAATAATCAAGTGATTTACTTTGTCTAATAACTTTTCAATGATCAGAATCTTATCAGAAATTTTTGCGCCACCCATAATAGCTGTAAATGGTCGGGCAGAATTTTCTAGTACCTTTTTGGCATTGGCTAATTCGGCAGCCATTACAAGGCCAGCACATTTCTCAGTAAAGAATTGCGCTACAATAGTGGTAGAAGCATGCGCACGGTGTGCTGTTCCAAAGGCATCGTTTACATAAATGTCGCCATGCTTGGAAAGCTTTTCTGCGAAAGCAACATCGCCTTTTTCTTCTTGCTTATAAAAACGCAGGTTTTCAACTAACAAGATCTCGCCCGGTTTTAGCGCAGCTGAAAGTTTGAAGGCTTCTTCACCGATGCAGTCTGGCGCGAATTTTATTTTTGTACCGAATAGATTTTCAGCCGTAGCAAGTGTGTGCCTTAGTGAATATTTATCTTCGGGTCCGTCCTTTGGGCGGCCCAGGTGCGACATTAAAATGCAACTGCCACCGTCAGTAAGTATTTTCTTTATGGTAGGCACCGTTGCCCGAATCCGGTTATCGTCAGTTACCTGAAAGTTTTTATCAAGTGGAACATTAAAGTCAACGCGGATGAGTGCTCGTTTTCCTTTGAAGTTTAGATCGTTTACTGTTTTCATAAGACGCAACTTTTTTAAAGAGTTGGCGAAGTTAATGATTCCATTTAAAGGAAAGGCTGAATAGTTAACCCATTTTTTCGTAAACGATTGCAGGCTCGCTAAAAGGAACGGGTATAAGATCAACCCATTTCTCTGATTCAGCGTATTCTTTAATTACAGCGTTTTGTTTAATTAAGAGATTGGTAAGGTATTTCTTTAGAAATATTAAATCGGCTAGTTCGCCAAGCAGGCCAAGTGGTGATTCAAAATAGAAATGATCAACCATCATGGTATCGCCATTCATATCATAGAAAAAATGATCGTGAATCATGGTTTTGAAAACTCCTTTCGCCATTTCATTGGCAAAGAAAAACGGCCGAGTATATTTTGTGATTTTAGTTTCTAACGTTTGTTGAAAACCAAAGTGTGTTGCTTGCCACAGTACCGTTTGATTATAGCCAATCAAACCCGTGGTAACACCACCCACCGCTTTCTCGTTTGTGTGATCCAATGAAATTGTATGCAAGTCGATACTACGTGCTAGATCAAAGCAAAGTGTAATCGGTGCTTCAATTAGGGTGCTTAGCTCAATTTTATTCATAGCTATTCTTTTTAATCTCCGAAACTTATTCCCAACCCTTTGGCGGCTTGCACCAAAAAGGAATCGGGCTTTAAAAAATTATAGTCCGTAATTGCTTCCTTGAAGGATACGGATGTGATTGTGTTGTTTTTAAAAGAGACCATCTGACCAAAGTTTCTTTTGAGTGCTAGCTCAAAAGCTTTTACACCAAACAAAGAGGCCAGTACCCGATCGAATGCGATAGGGGTGCCCCCACGTTGCACATGGCCCAAAACTGTTTCTCTGATTTCTGCTTCGCAGCCGGCTTCTTTCAATTGTTTAGAAAGTTGAAACGCAACGCCACCCAACCGCACATGTTCCGATCCCTCTTCTCCAGCGCTGGCCGTAATAGTTCCGGCTTTTGGTTTGGCACCCTCGGCAACAACAATATTTACAAAGCCTCGTCCTTTTACATATCGGAGATCAATTTTCTTTACCAACTTATTTATGTCGTATGGAATTTCGGGTATGAGACAAATCTCTGCTCCGCCTGCAATGGCTGTGTGCAAAGCTATCCACCCTGCATCGCGACCCATCACTTCCATTATTATTACCCGATGATGACTCTCGGCAGTAGTAACAAGTTTGTCTAAACTGTCAGTTGCAATTTGCACAGCTGTTTGAAAACCAAACGTAAGGTCCGTAGCCGAAAGATCGTTGTCAATGGTTTTAGGAACGCCCACCATAGGTAAACCTTTTTCAAAAAGGGCTTGCGAGATTTTTTGCGAACCATCGCCACCTATGTTAATGATGGCATCGAAGTTTAAGGCTTTTAATTTTTTAATAAGTTCGTCTGACCGATCAACGAATTTGATAGTTCCGTCTGGCTGAGGAACTGGAAATTTTAGTGGATTTCCCTTATTGGTGGTTTTAAGAATTGTACCACCTTTTACGTGGATGCCTGCTACACGTTTGCTTGTCAGCTTGATTATTTCCTGCGGTTCATTTAGAACACCATTGAAGGCTTCAATGCTTCCGTAAACTTCCCAGTCTTCACCAGTAGATTTTTCTTTGCGTGCACGTTTACAAATTCCGCGAATTACAGCGTTAAGTCCGGGAGCATCTCCACCGCCTGTTAGCACAAGTATTTTTTTAGCCATCCCTTTTAGTAAACTGTAAGTGTACAAATGTGTAGGTATAACCCACTACAATGAAGGAATATCTGAATAACTTTTAATAAATCCGTAAAATCTGTGTTAAATTATTTACTCAGCAGATGCTCTATTCAAGCGGTCATTTATTGCTTTGCCAATACCAATATCGGGAACGGGTTCCGCTAAAATGATCTCAATTTTTCTTTTGTCCAGTTCGCGTAAGGCTGCGAATAGATGTTGAGCAGCCTCATCCAAACTTCCATTTGGAGAAAGCACACGTTGCTGATCGGAGGCTATTCCTTCAATACGTTCGGAAAAGGCAATGATTCCAAATTTTTTAGAAGCGTGTTCTTTTACCAATTCTGTTAAATTTCCAATCACCACTTTCTTACTGGGAGAATAATGACTTTTTAATTGTCCGGGAGCTTTTGGATTAGAAGACGTGTTTAGTTGAATAGAAACCGAGCCGATAGTTTTTTCGATTAACTCGACACTAAAACCTCCCAATCTATAGATAATGGGCTTATCATTTTCAAAACCAATAATAGTTGATTCGAGACCCACGCGGCATTCGCCACCATCAAGAATATAATCAAGCTGCGGGCCAAGTTGGTCATTAACATGCGCTGCACTTGTTGGGCTTACATAACCAAATGGGTTGGCACTGGGTGCTGCCAATGGAAACGCTAAAGATTGAAGCAGGGATTGAGTAAGTTGATGATCGGGGCATCTGATACCAACCGTATCCATTCCTGATGTAATTAAATCTGGGATGACGCTTTTTCTTTTCAGTAACAAAGTAAGCGGGCCAGGCCAGAACAATTGCGCTAGTTTTTCTGCTTTAGCAGGAATTGATTCAACCAGATCTCGCGCCTGATCCAGGCTGCCAACATGAACAATTAAAGGATCGAAGTGGGGCCTGTTCTTTACTTTAAAGATTTTAAGAATTGCATTGAGATCGAGCGCATTACCCGCCAGGCCATAGACGGTTTCCGTTGGAATGGCGACTAACTCACCCTGTTCCAACAATTCTTTTGCCCGTGCTATGTCCTTTCCAATCTCAGCCATACGGCAAAGCTAAAATTTATTTGCCATGTAGTAGGAAAGGCCGTATGTTGAATCAAATTTGACAATCATGAGTAATAAAACACGTTCGATCTTAAAAGGTATTGCAGTCATTTTAGTGCTACTGGCTGTTTTGACGGAGTTGAAGATCATCATCATTCCAGCGATTGTTGTTTACAAATTGTGGATTGTGGTGATTGCCTTTGGGCTTTTGCTGATAGGATCTAAATAGCATTTTAAAACACATAGGCACATAGAACACATAGTATAGCCGTTAAAAAAAACGCTACGTTCCTTATGTGCTTATCTCCTTTGGGCTTTTATTGATAGGATCTAAATAGCATTTTAAACACATAGAACACATAGGAGATTTGGTTGGAGAAAATCTAAGTTTCCGATGTGCCTATCTCCTTTGGGGTTTTATTGATAGGATCGAGTAGAATTTTAAACACATAGGTAGTCGTCCCTTAAAAACTCGGTCTGGCTAAAAAGGTGAAAAAAATTAACCTGCTGCCTTCTATACTGATTTTAAAAATGCGGAACAAAAAGAGAAGTGGGTTTACCTTCCACTTGTTCATCATCCTTTTGAAGTTCATGCCAGATGCGGC
>Ga0163152_10001872_pt1 | contig 31997 bp, 20 predicted proteins | sample OliLakLV19MP8IB2_FD_148635 | JGI IMG/M metagenome (GOLD analysis project Ga0163152, IMG submission 148635) | Freshwater microbial mat bacterial communities from Lake Vanda, McMurdo Dry Valleys, Antarctica - Oligotrophic Lake LV.19.MP8.IB-2 | ecosystem: Environmental > Aquatic > Freshwater >...
GCGGCGTCTACTTTTCGAGCGGCCGCCAGATGGGACGCCCGTTCGACATCATCATCAGCCAGATCCAGTCGATGCTCGGCGGTTCCCGCGTCGTGGCCGAAGTGCAGCCGGAGAAGGAAGACGCCTTCTTCGTGCGCGACCTCTTCACAAAGGTCCTGAAGGGGGATCGGGAGCTGATCGGCAAGACGGATGCCGCCCGGCGCAAGTACCACCGGTTCTCGTTTGCCGCGTCGACCGGCCTGTTGGCACTCTCGCTCCTGTCGAGCGCCTGGATCGTCGGCTCGTGCGTTCGCCTGGGAGGGCGGATGGGAGCCACCAAAAATGCCGTGACCGCGCTGCCGGCCGGTGGTGGGGCCGCCGATGCCGACCTCCTCGTTCGGCTCGACGGGATCCGCGTGTCGGCCCGCCGCGGGTGGCAGGCCTTTCCCCTTGTCGTGGCCAACAGCGTGCGGGATTCGGCCTTGTCGGTCTACTCGCGCGTGTCACGGAACCAGGTGCTCGTCCCGATCGAGCAGGACATCGCCCGGGACCTGGCCACGCCCTTCGATCTCGATGCCGACCGCGTCCGCCGGGCGCTGACTGCGGAACTGATGCTCCTCGATCCGGACAATGCAAAAGAATTCGGCACACCGGAGGAACTGGCCGCCATCCTGGCCGACTACGGCTTCACCGGGAACGAGGCGAAGGCCATGGGACCGCTCACCGGCATCGTCGAGGAATACCTCGGTTCGAAACAGCCGTTGCGCAGTTTCGAAAGCCGGCGCAACGATCTCGTGACCGGCGGGCGCCGCCTGGCCGAGACGCACCGCCCGGACGCGATGCTCGATGGTCTCATCGCCGCGGCCAGCCGCGGCTGCAAGGATCTCCGCCTGGAAGACCTGTCGAACAACGGTCGCGTGCTTTCGGCACCGGAATCGGCGCGAATCCGTGCGGCGTTCACCAAGGCCGGATTCGAGGGGTGCGTGAGCACCAGCCTGAAGGATCTCAAGAGCACGCTCGAGAAGGATCGGAAGATGCTGACTCGGATCGGCGTGGCTACGAGCGGACCACCGCCATCCACCGACCAGGTCTTTGACCTCTACACGGAGGAGTACCCGCGCGAATGGGCCGACTTCATCGAGGTCGTTCGACTCCCGGCGGTGAACGACTGCGCCGAGTTCGAGCCCCTGCTCAAGAAGTTGCGCCAGCGCAACGGATCGGCGCTGATCGGCCTCCTGGAATCGGCGGCCGCCGCGGCGAAGCTCGACGAGAAGCTGTCCGAGAGCGTCTTCCCGGGGCGCGTTCGGAAGATCAACGACGCCATGGAGCCCTTGATCACCTTCGCCGTGGCCGAAAAGGACAAGCCCTCGCCGGCTGATGAGTATGCGGACCTCCTGGGCGACCTCTATCGCGATGTCCAGGCATGCGCGGAGGACCCGGCGAAGGAGACGGCCAAGGGGGCGCTGAAGGACGCCCAGGACTGGGTGGACCAGTTCTCCGATCGCGAACGGGCCAATGCGGTGGCAACCGGCATGGCCGCGCTACTGTACGCGCCGACCAACGTCTCGGCGGGCGTCCTGAAGGGCTCCTTCATCGATGCGGTCGCCAAGGACGCCAAGGGGAAGTTCGACGCCGAGGCTGCCGAACCGGTCAAGGAACGGCTGGCCAATCGTTACCCCTTCGGCGGCAGTCCTGAAAACCCGGCCGTTTTTGACGACGTCCTCAGTCTCCTCAAACCGGACGGCCTCATTGAGTCGGCGGCAGCCGAGGCCCGGCGGTCCGGGCAGACACTCAGTGGAGCGATGGACTCGTTCCTCTCCCGGCTTTCCAAGGTTCGCACCGGTGTGCGGATGACCGGCGACGAGCTCAAGTCGGTGATGACCTGGAAGCGCCTCTCGGTCACGGCCGTCGAAGGGAACGACACGGGTGAGGCCAACCTCTCCCGGGTCGACCAGGTCGATGTCATCGTCAGCGGCGCGAAGCAGAGCTTCCAGTCCGACGGCGATGAGGCCACGATCGAATGGTCAAGCAGTGCCACCTCAACCGATTGCGGGATTGAACTCAAGTACACCCGGAAGAACCAGACCGTCGACGCGCTCCGCTTCGACTCCCCATGGGCCATCGCGGAGCTGTTTGACAAGGGGAAAACCGGCGGGGGGGGCGGAGCAACCGTCGTCACCTGGCAGTTGCCGGAATCGGGACTGGAAGTCCAGTTCGAGGTGTCGATGCGCGGCGGCGCCGAGTGTCCGTTCGTTCGCGGCTCGTCGTTCCGCAAGCTCCCGGGGGCTCTCCCCGACAACATCCTCTCCGGGCCGTAGCGAAAACGCCATGGCTCTCCGCATCGAGCGCTTCGGGTGTTTCGGCAAGCTCCCGGTCAGCCGCGAATTCCTGGTTGACGATCCGCGTCGCCTGTCGGAGTCGGGATTTGATCGCTGGGTCGGGGAGGGGCTTGGGCTGGCCAAGGCCCGCTTCGGCCCCCGCGCCGATCGATTGGTGGCGGAATTTCCGGCCTGGCGCTTCCTCTGGAATTGCGGTCGCTCGCACAAATGGCTCCACGGTCTCATGGTGGCCGGTGAGGATGGCGCCGGCCGCCGTCATCCCTTCACGATCCTGGCCTGGTGCGAGTCGCTCGGGCCATTGACCGGCGCCACGCTTCTCGCGCTGGATGATCTGACACCGATCATGGAACGGCTGCTCCAGACGTGCCGCGAGGCCGGCACGCCGGCCGGGGCCCTGGAAGCCGTACGCCGGGAGCCTGCCCCGCCGTCGCCCGACGAGCAAGTGAGCGAGGCCGCCTTGAATCGCTGGCTGCAATCCACGCGCGCCGAGGATTTTTGGGGCGCTGTTTTCGGGGGAACCGACGCCGCGCGCGGGCGCGTGGTGCTGTCGAATCTCGAGGAGTCGACGGCGCCGCTTCGTGGCCGCGATCCTTCCGGTACCCGCTACGGACTCGCCATGCCACTGCCGGTTGCTGTTGCGAATCGAGCGGAAGGGGCGGGAGCGACCACCACGCCGTCCGTCACGACCACCCCGGCCGCCGCCTTCTGGCTGGACATGCTGAATCGCGAGCTGGGACGGCCGCTGGAATCGGGCGCCATCTTCTGGCGGGCCGGCAGCGAAGGACCGGCGGCCGAAGTGCTGGTCTTCTTCAGCCAGCCTTCGGGTCCGCAGTGGGCGGCGCTGATCGACCCCGATGTCGAACTGGAATCACTGAGCGTCCTGAAGCGAACGTATCCCGGGTTCACCCGCGAGCAGCTGTCACCGGCCATGGCGCGCCGGGTGACGCGCCCGGATGCCCGGCTGTCCGATTATCTCGATGGGAAGGAGTCCTTCAGCCATGAATGACGAAACCAAGAGTCCGTCCGGCGACGAACTATCCTGGACGCCGCTGCGACTGGTCGTCGTGGCGCCACTGGCCGGGCATAACCCCGCACGTCCCGGGGGGCCGATGCGTGTCGCGGCGGACGATCTGGACGGCGCCGTCGAGCGGGTGGCCCCGAGCCTGTCGATCAAGATTGCCGGCGCCCCGCTCTCGCTGGAATTCCGGAAGCGGCGGGATTTCGAACCGAAGGAGATCTGGGCCCAGGCGGCGCCACAGCTCACGGCGGGAGGCGCCCTCAAGGGGTCGCCGGATGATCGAGCGCTCTGCACGCCGTTGCTCGATGCCATCGTTCATCATCCGGATTTCGCGAAGCTCGAATCCGCATGGTTGGGGCTCGCCTACCTGGCCAAACGGGGCGAGGCCGGCATTGGCCGGCTGGTGCCGCTGCAACTGGATGCCCTGGTCACGGGAATCGGCGAGGAGTGGGCGGATCGCTATCGTGCCCAGATCTTTGATCCGGATTACGAGGGGACATCGGATGTGGCCGCCTCGGCCCTGCTGATCGACCAGGAATTTGATCATCAGATGGCCTCCATCGAGCGGCTTCATCTCCTCGGCGAACTTGCCGCGGCGATCCAGACGCCGGTAGCGGCCTCGGTCGGCCCGGCCATGTTCGGCCTCAAGAACCTGGCGCACCTGCCGTCGCTTCCCGACCTGGCTACCAAGACGTTTGGCGGCCCGTGGGCCGGCTGGAATCTCTTTCAGCGCGAGAACGCCGCGCGCTGGGTAAGCCTTTCGGTCAACCGGTTCCTCCTCCGCGCGCCCTACGGTGGCGGAGGATCCGACGCCTTCTACAATGAAACCGTCGATCCGGCCCATCCCGAGTGGCTGGCGTGGGGAAGCCCCATCTGGGCACTCGGCGTGAGCCTGGCCGCCAGCTATTCCCAGCACGGCCATTGCGCTGCGGCCGACGGCCTGTCCGGCACCGGCGGGCACCGCGATCTGCCGACCCGTGAACTGCAGCAGGGGCCAATGACCAGGGTTGTGGTGCCGACGGAGGTCATCCTGCCGGACGAAAAGGCGTGGGATCTTTGCCGGGCCGGCTTCACGCCGCTGGTTGGGCAACAGAACGGCGATATCGCCTATTTCCCATTCCTCGCCACCACTTACCGCCACGCCCCCGGAAGCGTGACGCTGGACCAGGCACTGACCTACCAGCTCTATGCCGGACAGGTATCGCACCGGCTGCTGGATTTGTCCGGGCGCCTGCCGGCCGGGGACCCGACCGAGGTCTGTCGATGGCTCGAGCACCAGCTGTTCGCCGAGCTGTCACCCTTCGTCGGCGATGCCCCGGGTACGCATGTACTGGCCACGCCAATCCAGCTGCCCGACGGGCGCGTGGCGGCCGCGGTCAAGATCACGCCGACGTTCAAGATCCAGGAAAAGCCGCTCGAGTTCGAAGTTCAGCTGCCGCTGCGCTAGGGCGAGTCAGGCTTCGGATGGCGGGGCGGGCGGGGCGGAGGCCACCGGCGAGATGCCGGCGGGCGGCGGGTCGTTCGGCGTGTTCATGGCCCAGTCGGGTGGTGGCCCGCCTGCGATCCGCATGAAATGCTGAAATATTTCGAGGCCAGGCCAGCGCTGTTCGCGCCACTCCTCATGCTCCGCCGCGAAACGTGGCGCCAGCGGCAGCGGAACCAGGATAGGCGGTTCGCCGAGCAGCTCGGAGGTCAGCCAGGACAGGCTGGCCGAGAGCGGCAGCGGCATCGGCACCTTGTCGATCCCGGCGGCAAAGGGGTTATCGCAGAGACGCCGATCCGACGTGACACTGTACTCGCGACAGGCCACCGGGCGCTCGGGGTGGATGGAACACGATTCGTCGATGAGGAAGGGACAGGCCATCTGCATCTCGAAGTAGGCCTGATTCAGGGAGCGGAAGGGATCGCCGCCAACACGCATGTCGAGCAGCGGCTCGACCATCCCGCGCCCGTCGAGAGTCGAGTCGATGGCCGTAAAGCGGCTGATGGTGGCGGCCCGTCGGATCGGATCCTGCCCATCGACCCGGTCCATGAGGTAGAAGACCTCGGGGATCGACAGGGGAACCAACTGGCGGCAGCAGGCGCCGCACCCCTTGCAGCACGAGACCGGCTTTCCCAATCGGGCCGACTTCTGATTGGCCCGGCCGGCCAGGACGCTGGTGAGCTCGAGCGCCGAGGGGACCATTTCGGCCAGCGACATCGGGCCGGTATCGATTCGGACCTGACCGCGCAGCGGGCCGTCCGGGGTGCCGAGTTCAACCCCCAGGACGGCCCAATTGCGATTCTCTTGACTCAGCCCGCGCGCCAATCATCGGTGTGCGTGATACCGCCATCTTCCCAGGTCCAGGTGATCTTGTTGTAGCTGAACGAGACATCCTCGAGATGGGAGTATTCACGCTTGGTCGGATCACTGATGATCGGAAACCACTGCCGGATGCTCGACACGACGGCACCTTCCAGCTTGGTCGTGAAGTAGTGTTCCTGACCGCCGCCGCCGGCCTGCACGACGCGGAACCACTTCACGGTGACATCGCTCAGCTGCTCGTTCTTGGTCAGCGCCATGTACAGCTTCGGCGATGCCTTGTCGATGCGCTTGGTGATGGTGAGGGGCAGGTGGATGCGGCGGCCGCTGGCAAGGCCGGTGGCCTGGTCACGTGGGCTGGTGACCTCGTGCGTGAGTGACAGGACCAGGCTTGAGCCTTCCTTGCCGGCCTGATCGTCCTCACCGGCCCACGAGCCGAATCCTTCCATTTTCCCCTGAGTGACGCCTGTGTACCAGATATAAATTGGGTTTGGCATGCTGGCTCCTCACGGTGCGGGAGTCTTTGTTACCGTGCGCCCTGAGCATTTCAGGTTCGACGTTGCCGGGGTTGCAACGGTTTGGATGGACCCGGCGATCGGAACTTAAGCTGATTCGACTAGCGTGTCAATTGAATCGGTCGGACGTGTGGCCGGGCGTACGGCGCCCCCGGCCGGCCGCCTCAAAAGCTGTAGTCAAATCCGATCAGGGGGGTAAATTCGTCCGTAAGCCCGTCACTGGTCAGGGGGAAAACGCCGTTCAGGGAGATGAGCAGCGTCCGGGCCAGGTTGATCTTGATCCCGATGGCCGCGTCCAGCGTGGATCGGCTCTCCCCGGGGGTGTACGTGGTCCGCTCGAAGGTTCCTTCCACGATGTTCGGCGGCCCCGTGGGGCTGGTGTTGGCCGAAAGGGTGACTTCCTCGACCGCGACGCTCCGGACATCGGACTGGGTGAGTCCCAGAATTTCACCGGAAAGAGTGATCTTGGGATCGAGCACCAGGTCGGCGCCGAGCCGGTAGGTCAGTTCGTCCGGGAGTCCCTTCCCGTTGGCCTGGTAGCCCAGGTTCACGTGGGGCGCCAGGACGTCGCTGTTCAGCGTGCCGACGAAGGTCACCCGCCCACCGAGCGCTCCGACACCCAGCAGATTGTCCTCGTCGCCGGTGGGGAGGCGAACCTCCCCCAGGAGCGCCGCCAGTGCCCGGCCGTCGGTCAGGCGGTACTTGGCCCGGATCTGGATGTCGCCGACACCGTTTGCGCTGGCGCCGGTCTGGGTGGTCTGGACACCCGTACCGTTGGGAAAGGCGTGGGTGTCGGGCGCGGTACCGCCGGTGGCCAGACGCTCGACATGGCTGTCGACCCGGACGTCCATGCTGACGTCGACCGCCGGGACCACGAGACCTACGTCGAAGCGGTCGGTGACGCCGAAGGTGGTGACGAGCGCCGTGACGCTGCTCTCGATGTTCACGAAGACATCGGCGGCGACGACATCCCCCTCGAAGAAGAACTGTGTGTTGTTGCCGTCGTTGTTCGAGTCGAGATGTTGGAAGACGAACTGGAGACCGTCGCCCCGCAGGTCAATTTCATCGATTTCGTCGAAGGTGAATCGACTGTAATTGACGCCGAAGTTGATCTTTCCCTGGCCTACATTGAAGGCGCGCTCGGTGTACACCGGGCCGAAGCTGCGCGTGGGCCGGTTGAATACGCCCAGGTTGGCGTCGTACTCGTACGCGAATCCGCCGGCGGAGGAGGAGAGGGGAAAGGCCGAAAGCTGGTAGGCGATTTCCGAATTGATCTGGTCGACGGCGTCGAACTGATCAACCCCCGAGTTGAAGTGGGCCGAGTGATCGGTTCCCACCGCGGGTGGGGCCAGCGAAACCCCTCGCCGCAGGAAGTCCGGCAGGAGATCACGGAGATTGAGGCTCTGGGCCCGGGCAGAGGTGGGGGAGAGAAGGAGCCCGAAACCGAGCAGGGAGCCGAGAAATATTGACCGCATGACGCCTCCGTTGGAAGCCTGTGGCAAAATTTTCTAAATGGACGGCGCATCTTGGCACTTGCCTTCCCGGCCGTCAAATGAAGTGCTTCGAATTCGTTGACAATCCGCCGTCCCCTCCTGATACTGGCGCCGTGAACCCCCTTCCTCGCATTGCCTCCCGGCTGCTTGCCGCAATGGCGCTCCTGTTGCTGATTGTTCTGGCTGCCTGCGAGAACGACGTGTTCGGTCCGACGTCATCGGATGCCGAGCCGACCTGCCAGGTTCGGGAGGCCGCCATCGACTTCGACGCCATGACAGTCGGCCAGACGTCGACCGAAAAGACATTCTTTATCCGCAACACGGGCGGCGGGACGCTCGGCGGCCAGGTGGCCCTCGACGCCGGCGCCTTCGAAATCGTTTCGGGAGGTGGGGCCTTTTCACTGGCCCCGGGTCAGCTCCGGCGGGTGGGTGTCCGTTTCCGCCCGGGAACTCCGGGTGATCACGCCGCTCAAATCCGACTCGGCACCGCCTGCCGCTTTGTCGCACTCACCGGCCGTGCCACCCCCGGTGATGCCTGCCTTGTCTCGCCCGGGACACTCGACTTCGGAACGGTCGAGGTCGGTGGCACCGCCGTTGAACGGACATTCACGATGACGAACACCGGCCCGACAGCGTACTCCGGTTTCGTCGAGGCCCCGTGCGGCTCCTTCAATATTGTGTCGGGCGGGGGCCTCTACACGCTGGCCCCCAGCCAGAGCCGCGAGGTCAGGGTCCGCTTTGCTCCGACCGGAGCCGGGAATGAAACCTGTCTGATCGAGACCGGCGCCGCGGCCTGTCTCGATGTCACGGCGGTTGGCCTGGCCACCAATCCGGCCGTCTGCGAGGTCGTGCCGGCCATGCTCACCTTTGGTTCCGTCTGCCCCGGTGCGGGCACCGAGCGGTCGGTGACCCTCCGCAATCCGGGGACGACCGCTTTCTCGGGCAGCGTTGCCGTGAGCGGGGCTGATTTCACGCTGACGGCGGGGGCCGGTCCGTATACGCTTGGCGCCAACGAGACCCGCATGGTGATGGTGCGTTACGCGCCCCTGGCTCAGGGAAGCGGGAGCGGCACGTTGTCGTTTGGCATCACGACCTGTGCGCCGGTCGGGCTGTCGGGGGAGGCCGGGACGCCGGTCGTGTGTCAACTCAGCACCTCGCTGCTTGACTTGGGCTCGGTGCCGCAGGGGGAGTCGGCCACTGCCGCGTTTTCAATCAACAACGCCGGCTGCGGCACGGCTTCGGGCTTCGTATCGGCTGGCTGCCAGACATTTGAAGTGATCGAAGGGGGCGGCGCCTGGACGCTTCCCAGCGGTGAGTCGCGGGTGGTCCGCGTTCGTTTCACGCCAAACACCGCCGGCTCCGTGTCGTGCTCCCTCGATATCGGCGGCGGCTGCGCACCGCTGTCACTGGCTGGCCGGGGATTCGCCGTGCCGGTCTGCGTGATCACCCCGGAACTCCTCGATTTCGGCACCGTGACACCGAACCAGAGTCGGACACTCCAATTCACGATTCGAAACGATGGCGGCGGGGTCCTCTCCGGAAGTGTGGCCACTGGTTGCAATGCCTTCACCGTGACCAATAACAGCGGACCCTACTCGCTCGCTGCGGGGGTGTCGCGAACGGTCACGGTCCGCTTCCTGCCGCCGAACGCGGGGGAGCGCAGCTGCCTGCTCAGCCTGGGGAGCACGGATTGCCCCGGAATCACGCTCGCCGGCGTCGGTGATGCCCTGCCGCTTTGCTCGCTCTCGCCGTCCGTGCTCCAGTTCGGCGGCGTTACGGTCAATACGTCTGCCGAAAAGTCCTTTGTCGTCACCAATATCGGCGGTGGCGTGCTTTCCGGCACCATCTCCGAAAATTGCAACGATTTCGAGGTCATCGAAGGGACCGGCCCCTACGGTCTGAGCGGGGGGGAGAGTCTGAAGGTCACCGTCCGCTTCCGACCCACCCTTCAGGCCCTCCGCACCTGCGGCATCGGGCTCGGCAGCGTCAACTGCAACAATGTGGCGGCCTCGGGAAACGGCACTGCCGCCAGCCTCTGCCGCGTCCTGCCGACCAGTCTTGATTTCGGCACGGTGTTCATCGGTCAATCGGCCGACCGAAGCTTTACCCTGACAAACCTGGGCGGAACGACCATCAGCGGAGTGCTCGCCGAGATGTGCGCTGATTTCACGATAATCTCCGGCGGTGGCCCATTCACCCTGGCTCCCGGAGTGGGGATGATGGTCACGGTTAGATTCACCCCGTCGGGCACCGGCTCCAGGCTCTGCGACATCGATACGGGCACCAGTGACTGTCCACCGATTCCCGCGTCAGCCTTCGGAGATGTCGAGCCAGCCTGCCAGCTGTCGGCCACCGCCATCGACTTCGGCACCGTCACGGTCGGCGGGTCGGTGGATCGGATGCTGACCATTACCAACAGCGGCGGTGGTACGCTGACCGGCACCCTGATCGAGGACTGCAATGATTTTCAAATCGTGACCGGCGGTGGGTCGTTCAGCCTGCCGGCCGGGCTGACGCGCACGGCCACGATTCGATTCCGTCCGCTCACGGCCGGCACCAAGTTGTGCCCCCTGGTCACCGGCAGCGAGCGCTGCGGAACGATCACATTGAGCGGCGTGGCTGACCCCATGCCAGCCTGCGGATTGTCGACGACGCTGCTCAGTTTTCCGCTGACGCCGGTGGGCGCCTCGTCGGAAATCAGCTTCACCCTTTCGAATACCGGCGGCGGCATGCTCGATGGCACGATCAGCTCCCCCTGTGCGGAGTTCACGATCGTATCGGGGGGCGGCAGCTACTCTCTCGCCGCCGGGGTTGTCCGACCGATAACCGTCCGATTCACGCCCGCCGCCGCGGGCAATCGTTTCTGCACGATCGAGACCGGCACGACACGATGCGCCGATCTGCCGGCACAGGGGCAGGGGGATCCGCCCCCCGAGTGCCGCATCTCGCCGCCTGACCTCGCCTTCGGCAGCGTTGGCATCAACCTGACCGCTGAGAGCTCTTTCGACATCACCAATACCGGCGGTGGCACGCTGGCCGGCATCCCGTCGATCAATTGCCCCGACTTCACGATCGTGGGGGGCGGCATCCCTTATGGCCTGACAGCGGGGCAATCGCACACGGTCATCGTCCGATTCCAGCCCACCAGCGTCGGCGCCAAAAATTGCTCGATCGAGACGGGATCGGCGCTTTGCGCCGACATCATGGCCACCGGCACCGGCGAAACCCAGCCGGTTTGCAACCTCTCGACGACGAGTCTGACGTACGGCCTGGTCACGACCGGCCAGTCGGTTGACCAGAGCTTCACGATCACGAACGGCGGCGGCGGCACACTGTCGGGAAGCGTCACTGAGTCGTGCCAGGCCTACACGATCATCGCCGGGGCGGGAGGGTTCGGCCTGATGTCCGGCAATTCACGGATCGTGACCATCCGCTTCAGTCCGACGACATTTGGGGCCCAGAACTGCGCCATCGACCTCGGCACTGCCTGCGCGATCGACGTTCAGGCCACCGGCACGGGCGCGGCCGGCTTCGCGAGTTCCGTCCGGCCGATCCTCATCGCCAGCGGTTGTAACAACCTTGGCTGTCACGACGGCGTCGCGGTGGTCGATCTCACCATCTACAGCAATGCCACGCCCTATGGCAACACCGGCAACCCGCCGGCCAGCCCGATCCTGACCAGGCCGGGCGCCCCGACCGGCGACCACAGCGGCGGCAGTTTCGCCAATTTCCAGACCGGCCAGACGGACTACAACACGGTTCTGACCTGGATTCAGCAGGGGCTTCGGCCGTAGGAGTCACCCGTGAAATCAGGCGGGCTCATGAATCGATCGACTCTCCAGGCCATTCCCTTGGTCGGGCGGCTCCTGCTTCCTCTGCTCCTGGTGGCCGCCATCGCGGCAGGCTGTCAGAGCGAGGATGATGACACGCCGCCGCAGCTTCGGCCCGGCGTTTTTGACGTTCGAGTCCGGTTCATCGACATCCAGGGCTCATCGGGTTGTTTCAACTCCGGTGGGTTCATCTTCGCTGACACGATTTGCATTCCACCGGACATTCTCGGACTCGCCGGAATCGAGAGCTGTCCCTTCACGCCGGACGCTGAAGACGGCCACTTCGATTGTCTCGCGGAAGTACTCTGGGAGAATTGTCCCTCTCAAATTCGATTTGACGGTACCCTCGATGTGGTCAATCCGGAGCACTTCCTCCTTTTCGGAATCTACAAGGTGGATCCCGCCGATCCCTATGCCTGTCGATCCGACTGCCAGACCCGTGTTTCGTTCGAGGGGAGGTGGCTGAATCCAGGGGGATGCCGGCCGGGAGGGGCGCCCTTTTAATCACACGGCCCATCAGGAGCCGGTCAGCTCGCCAATCTGCCAGTCGCCGCCCGCCGGACGGATCAGTGTCATGCGGACATCGCGCCCCACCGACTGCTTCGGCCCCGCTTTCGGCTGGATCGAGCGATTCTCGCGGAAGCGAACCACGGTCCTCTCGCCTTCCGGCTCGATGCGCATGTTGGTAATTTCGAGTGACAGGCTTTCGGTGTCACGGAAGGAACTTGCCAGCGCCTTCCGCGAGGCGTCGGGCAATCGCTGCCAGAGGGCGGCGTAGGCGCCGATGTCGAGGGCCTCGATCGCGGCTTCGTAGCGATGGACGAGATCATTCGCGGCCCGTTCGGCATCGGCCCGCTCGGTTGCGGCGCGATCCGTGGTACCAGTCGGCGGCGTGCGTGCGGGCGGATCGCCCGGTGGCGAGGCCGGGGTAATCACGCGCGTCTCCGCCGGCGGCCTCGATTCGCGGACACGCCGCGCCTCGGCCAGTTCGGATTCGAGCCGGCGCGCCCGATCCTCGGCCTCGCGGCGGGCCGACTCAACGTCCCGCTCGCGGCGACGCGCCTCAAGGGCTGCTTCGCGAGCGCGGTCGGTCGGGTCAGGTTCGACGCGGCTCACCGCGCGTCCAGAATCAAAAGGCGCCGCAGGAACCGGGGGGGGCTCAATCGGCACGTCGTCTGCCGGCTGCGTCATCGGGGGGTTGACCGCGACGGTTGACGGAGACTTCGGGCGCAGCCAGCGCGGCACGAAGAGAATGCCTGCCACGACGAGCAAGATGCCGCCCAGCGCACCGGCAAGCAGCAACGGGCTCATGCCGCGTCGCGAGGGCGCAACCGGCACGGCAATCGAGCCTTGTTCCTGTGTCCGGGTTGGCGCCGTCACGGTCCGTGCCGACTCGGCTGACGGGGTTCGCGTCACCTTTGCGCCCGCCGGAATCGAACCGAGCACCATCGTTGCATCATCGGGAGGGGCCGAAGAGGAGGGTCGCCCGCTGACCGACGATCCGGAAGCCGAGACAGTCCGCAGTCCCAGCCGCTCGGCAACGGCCAGGGCGCCGATCGGTCGCTCCAGCGGTTCCTTGGAGAGGCAGGCCGCCACGACCTCCTCCCACTCCGGCGGAATCGACTCCCCCTCGGTGCCCAGTTCGATGCGCCGCGTGGCCATGGAGGATGGTGTCAGGTTCAGCGCCTGCCGCACGACATCGCCCGAGTGAAAGGGGGGTTTGCCGGTCACCAGGTCAAAGATCGTGGCCCCGAGCGAGTACACATCGTCCGAAGGGCGCGGTGATTCGCCCATCATCTGCTGCGGACTCATGTAGGCCAGCGTGCCGGAGGAGTCGCCAGGGGAGGTGAGGCGCGTATGCGAATCGGAGATGCTGCGGGAGATGCCGAAATCGGCGATTTTGAGTTCGCCGTGAGAATCGAGCATCAGGTTTGCCGGTTTCAGATCGCGATGAACGATGCGCGGCTTGGTGTGGGCATATTCGAGGGCATCGCACAGCTGGCCGACCAGCGGCAAAAGATCGGCGAGCGGAAAGGCGCGGAGCCCCCGCGCCGCACGGATCTGCGGCAGCGACCCCCCAGACACATACTCCATGCTGATGCCGACCAGCGAGCCTTCCTGGATGAAGTTGAAGATCCGGACGATGTTCGGGTGCGTGAGCCGCAGGCTGCGTCGGGCCTCCCCCTTCAAGTCCTGAACCGAATCGTGGCTGGAAGCGATGTGGTCGGCCAGGAACTTGAGCGCCACCTCGATGTCGAGTTCACGGTCGTCCGCCAGCCAGACCACGCCAAAGCCGCCCCGGCCCAACACTCGTTTCAATGCGTATCGGCTGAAGAGGATCTGTCCGGCCTTGAGCTGGCTGGCCGCGGTCTCGGGCAACTCCTCGCCGGACTTCGCATGAACGATCGGCAATTCCGGACCGGACGAACGGCCGGAGGATGGGGTATGGGCGACGGTGGCGTCGGGATCTGGGGGCAACTCGTCAGGCATTCGGACTCCCACCGGCGGGGACATTTACTCTGTTCAAGGTGCCATGGATCATACACGGGTGGCGGGGCGACTCCGAGTCCCGTACGGCACCCCGCAGCCAATCTTTCGCGCGGAAATTTCGACGATGCAGCCCACAGGCCGGGCGGCTATACTGCGTTTTCGGTTTCGCCATCCCGGCTCAACCGCCACGGCCGTCGACCTTCGTCGATCGAGGATCTGTCATGAGTCCGATTCCGGACCCACCCGGCATACCGCCTGTTCCCGTGCCGAAGCCGCCGAGTATTCCGCCGGTGCCGGGTGTGCCGGCCATTCCCGGCGTGCCGACGCCCCCGGCTATTCCCGGCGTGCCCCAGGTGCCGAAGGTGCCGGGACTACAGGACATTCCCGGCGTGCCGACGATTCCGAAGGTGCCGGAAATTCCCAAGGTGCCGGGCGTACCGGAGATCCCGAAAGTACCGGGCGTGCCGTTGGTTCCGGGCGTGCCATCGGTCCCCGGTGTGCCATCGGTGCCCGGCATTCCGGGTGCAGCGAGTGTCTCCATGCCTCCGGCGGCCCCATCGGCGCCGCCGACTCCGGCCGCACCCGCTGCTCCGACACCCGCGGCTCCAGCGGCGCCCGCCGCACCCGCGATCCAGCCGGCCGCCGCAGCGCCGGCCGCGTCCCCCGCCACTTCTCCGTCGCCGACCCCTGCCGCCGAGCCCGGCGAACCAGGTGAGGCCTCGAAGGGTGACATCCTGTTTGAATTTCAGGTCCTGGGGCTCGACCCGGCCACCTTCACGCCGGTCGGCGTGGAAGGGGACGAAGGGATCTCCCGCCTTTACCGCTTCGACATCGACCTCGCGGCCAATGACCCGAGCATCGACCCGGCCACGGTCCTGAACAAGTCGGCGGTGCTCCTGATTCATCGCGCGGATGAGGTCAGCCGCTTCCACGGCATCGTCACGCAGTTTGAGCAGCGGGGCAAAGGGCCGGAGTACTCCTACTTCCGCGTGGCCCTGGTGCCGCGCCTTCACAATCTCACGTTTACCAAGACCAGCCAGGTCTTCCTGGCCAAGACGATCGACGTGATCATCAAGGAAGTCCTCGAGGAAAACGGGATGTCGAAGGGGCGCGACTTCGACATCAAGATCAAGGAACCGGGCCCTGAACGCGAGTACGTCGTCCAGTACCAGGAAAGTGACTTCGACTTCATCAGCCGCCGGATGGAGCACGAGGGGATGTTCTATTTCTTCGAGCACGGCGAGGAACAGGAAAAGCTGATCATCACCGACATGAAGGAATCGCACCTGCCGATCGAGGGCGATCCCAAGGTGCCGTTCCGCGACGCCCAGGCCATCAGCACGGCCGGGGAGGCGGTCGGCTTGCTGATCTTCCGTCAGCAGCAGCTCTCGAAGGAGATCCTGCTCAAGGATTACAACTATCGAAAGCCGTCGCTGGAAATCAAAGGCGAATCCGACGTCGTCAAGACCGGTTTCGGCACCTTCATGGAGTACGGCAATCACTTCAAGGATCCGGACGACGGCAAACGCCTGGCCAAGGTGCGGGCCGAGGAGCAGAGTTGCAAGGAGAAGATCTACCTGGGCGAGAGCGCCGTGCGTCAGTTGCGAGCCGGCGCCACGTTCGAACTCCTAGATCACTTCATCAAGGGGCACAACCAGAAATATCTGCTCACCGACGTTCACCATTCCGGCCGCCAGATGGGCGCCGTCGGCGCCTCCGCGGGGGGCAAATCGGAGCGGCCCTCCTACGTGAACAGCTTCACGGCCATCCCCGCCGCCACGATGTTCCGGCCGCCGCGCGTGACGCCCCGGCCGGTGGTGAAGGGGTACATGAAGGCCCAGATCGATGCCGGCGGCTCGGGCGAGTACGCGGAGATCGATGATCTCGGCCGGTACAAGTGCCGGTTGCCGTATGACCTCTCGGATGCCGGCGCCGGCAAGGCATCCGGCTACTTCCGCATGGCGCAACCTTATTCCGGCCCCGGCATGGGAATGCACTTTCCGCTGCACAAGGGGACGGAGGTGCTTCTGATCCATCTCGATGGTGATCCGGACAGGCCCATCATCGTCGGGAGCGTACCGAATCCGGAGACGAAGAGCCCGGTGACGGGGGCGAACCAGACGCAGTCGGTGATTCATACGGGTGGGGGGAACAAGATCGTCATCGAGGATACGGCGGGGGGGCAGCGGGTCGCGATGACCTCACCCACGGCGAACACCTACTTTTCCATCGGCGACAAGCCGGCTTAGGAGCGACGACATGGCAGGCGGACCTGTCGGCGGTTGCGGCGTCGATCCGAAGGACCCCGGTGCGGTCGCCGATGACGCGAAGGCGGCCAAGCCTCCCGACTCGCCCGGCATCAACGCGACTTCGGACAAGGCCCACTGCGTCGACGTCAAGAACCATGTATCCCATACCGAGGGGAATGCGTGGCTCAACGTCGGCGAGGGGAAGAACGAATTCCGCGCCCTCGGCTACTTCGAGTTCATCGTCGGCACCAAGCACTCGGTCATCCAGGGGTCGTCCAGCGAAATCGTCGCCACCAATTCGAACGCCCGGACGTACGGCATCTTCGCCAGCGAGATGGCCGCGGCCAAGTACGAGATCCTCGGCAAGAAGACCGAGATCGTCATGGGGGACAAGAAGGAGGGCTTCCTCGGCCCGTACAAGCACCTGACGAAGGGCAAGTACACTTCCAAGAACGCCAAGCTGAGCCAGGAACGGCACGTGATGGAGAAAATTCTCATCGAGCAGCTCGCGACCAAGGTCGGATCGCTGCTCGAGGAGAAGGCGAAGAAGTGCCAGCAAAAGGTCAAGGACATGGACGAGAAGATCCGGCTGATGGAGATACAGGTCAGCCAGGAGATGCGGCTCAAGGCAAAGAAGATCCAGACGCTCGTCAAGGAGATGAGCCTGACCATCGACGAAATCAAGATGGACTGCGGCAAGTTTGAGCGCCGTACCGGCTCGATGAAGGAAGCGGTGTCGTCCCTGATGAAGATCAAGGGCGCCGACTGCGCTTCCAAGAAGAAGTCGATGAAGCTGAAGGCGCAGGTCATCAAGTTCACGGCCGATCTCGTCAAGCTGGGTGAGTAGCGTGCCCTCCGGAGGTTGCCGAAATGGGTGATGGTGACGGCGCCGTTCCCGGCAAGGAGCCGGGGGACAAGGCCCAGCCGCCTGCGCCGCCCGCGGATGGCGGCGCGTTCTTCGTGTCGCCGGGGCACTGGTTCAAGCGCCACAAGGACTTGTCCGAGGCGTTCAAGCTCAGTTCGTACAAGCGGACGTTGGGCGTCACCGCGAGGTTCGTCGGCTCGCTGACGACGTCGATCACCCGGGGCCATTCGCACAACACGACCTTCGGATACGCCCGGTCGGTGGTCTTCCTGTTCGAGAACAAGTTCAACCTCGGGGTAGTTTTCGCCTTCATCCGCAAGGGGCGTCACGAGGAGACAACGCGAAACCGCTCCGAGTACGTCATCGGGGCAAAATACGAGCGATATGACGCGGACCGGGCGCTTCACGAGGCCGGCAAGGCGACCAAGGACGACGACGTCCGGCACGAGCGAAAGATGAAGATCTTCGAGCAGCACGTTCAGGCAATCGAGCGGGAGTTGTCGACCAAGCTGGACCAGGACATCAAGAATTTCTTCGCGGAGCACGACAAGGTCGAGGCGCTTCTGAAGACGCGGGAGACCGAGGTCAACAACGCGAACATGGAAGTCGAGAAGTGGATCGAGAAGACGACCAAGTTTCAGGGGAAGATCAAGGACCTGAAGGAAGAGTGCAAGACCACCGAGGCCAAGTACTCGGGCACCTTCAAAAGCATCGCCGCCACGGCGCATGAGATCACCTCGAGCGCCAAGGTGGAGAAGAATCTTAAGAGCGAGGTGCGGTTCATGGCCGGCAGCATGGTGAAGCTGGCCGCAACGATCACCAAGGCGACCTGAGCCCCGGGAGCAGAAGGTGTCCACACTCGAAGAAAAACTGGCCGAGCAGGAAAAGACCGCGGCGACGTCCGCGGCCGAATCCAGGGAGACCCATCTGGCTGCGGACCAGGCGAAGCTGGATGCCGGCTCGGCGGCGCGGGATGCCCAGGCGGCGGATGCCGTCGCCGACGGCTCCGAAGGCGTTGCCGGGTCCATGGAGAAGGTGGCCGCGAATTCGGACGGCACGGCCAAGGCCGCCGAGGGTGCGTGCGGATCGGCGACGGAGAACCAGTCGAAGGCCGAGAGCGAGCTGGCCCAGAAGCAGAAGGAGGCCGCCCAGGTCCGGGCGTTGAACCCGGGTGAGTGCAATGCCGAAACGGCCGCCGCCGACAACGCCGTCATGGCGGCTGAGACCCGGCTGACCACGGCGAAAGAACAGCGAGAGTCCGCCTGCGAGCGGGCGGCCAAAGCCAGGAAGCAGGCCACCGCGGACGCGGAGAGGGCCGGGACGGCTCGAGCCGCCGCCACGAGCGACCGCACGAGGTCGGACGAACTGGAGAAGGCCGCGAAGGCCGCGGAAACGAAGGCGGAAGGTCTGCGGACCCTTGCCGTCATGAAGGCGGCCCTGGCCGACGTGGCCCAGAAGCAGGTCGAATCGATCAAGAATGAGATCGCGGAGGCCGCCGCGGCGGCCAAGGCGGCGGACGCGCCGAAACATCCCTCGACGACCGGGGAAGCGGCCCTCTGCGGATGCCCGGCTCAACCGGAGAACGGCCCCGGCATCCATTCGTGGACCGAAGGGAACTTCACGACGGCTTTCAAGGAGTTCAACAAGTTCCTGATCGGGGGCGACGACTACCAGAAGATCGAAGGAAAGCTTGTCGAGCTCACGGAGGGAAACACGATCACCCACACCGTCTCGGCTGAAGTGTCGGTCGTGCTGGGCGGCAAGCTGGACGAAACGTTCGGGATCGAGCTCAAGTGCGATTTCATGGACGACACCCGGTACGTCAAGGGATACCGGTGGGAACGCAACGTGGGGATCAAGGTGGAGCACGTGCTGGGAGACGTGACGGAAACCATCATGGGGAGCCGCGTCGAACTCGACCCGACCTTCTACCACGGGAAGAATCCGAAGAAGCGGGCGGAGTGCGAAAAGGAACTGAACCACAAGGCGACGGACATCGTCGAGAAGTACAAGGACAAGCTCGAGGAATTCCGGAAGACCCTCAAGGTGGACTACGAAGAGCAGAAGCGGGCCATGGATTCGATCGCCTCCCGCGCCAAGCATTACCAGGCCAATCTCAAGAAGAGCACCGAGGAGGTGGACGTCCTGGAGGCCAAGCTGGACGACCTGAAGGTCCAGGCCAAGAACTACGCCATGAATTCCGAATCGTTCATCAAGTTTCTGGTGGACGGCGCTGTGGACATCAGCGCCGATCGCTTCTTCGGCAACGCCGGAAACCGCTACAACATCGTCTGCGACATGGTCGCCGAGATGCAGGGCAGCGAAATCAAGTGGGCCTGATCCTTCCATGCCGATCGTCGTGAACGACTCGGCGATGCGCTTCGGCGTCATCGCCAATCATGTCCTGGCCGACTCCCTGACCGCGACGTTCATCGTGAAGGGATCCTTTACCCTCCGGCACGACGGCGCCGTCGAGAAGCTTCCAGAGGACGACCATCCTCACCTGGACGGCGACGCCCCGTGGGACGACGACCCCGCGCGCGGCCTGCGCCGGGCCTCGGACTTCGCGCCGTTCAAGCCGGGAACGGACCTCCTTCTGGCGGCTCATTGCCACGCTCCCGGCGGGCGGGCGGAGCCGATCGTGCCGGTAGCGTTTGCCGTGGGAGCCTTCCGCAAGCCGGCGGTGGTCGTGGGAGACCGGCTGATCCGTCGCGGCGTCGTCGGCCCCAGCCTCTCGGACCCCGTCCCGTTCCGGTCGATGAGCCTGGAGTGGAGCCGCGCCTACGGCGGGCCGGGGTTCGCCCGCAATCCGGTGGGGCGCGGCATCGACGAGAACGTCGTCGTCGACGGCCGCGCCGTTCGCATGGCGCCCAACATCCAGTCCCTCGAAGGTCGGGGCTCCGATTCGCTGCACGATGCCGCGCCGATCGGGTTCGGTCCGTTGAGCCCGGAATGGCCCCAGCGCATGAGCCGGATCGGCACGTTCGACGCCTCCTGGCTGGCCGAACGCTGGCCCTGGTACCCCGCCGACTTCGACTGGCGCTATTTCAACGCGGCGCCGCCGGATCAATACCTGGACGGCATCTACCTCAGGGGCAATGAGCCGCTCGAATTCGTCAACCTGCATCCGGAGCATCCGGTGCTGCGGTCCCGGCTGGCGGGCGTCCGCGTCCGTTGCTTTTATCGCCGACGGCATGGCACGGAACTCGACTTCGTGGAGGTGCCCCTCCGGCTCGACACGCTGTTCGCCGATCTCGATGCCGGCCAGGTGCACCTGACCTGGCGCGGCGTGTCCCGCGCGGCAACGGTCAAACTCAAGGAGTTCGAGGAGTTCTACGTCGTCGACGAGCCGATCGATCGTCCGCTCGGCGGCGCGACCGCCGATTATCTCGAGTTATACCTGGCCCGCCGCCGCGAGATCGCGAAGGAGTTCGAGATCGAACCGGTCGTCATCGAACCGCCGGCGATGGCCGAGATCGCGCCGCTCTCCACCGCGTGGGCCGATCGACTGGACGCGCAGATCAAGGAACTGCGGGCAGAGGCTAACGCGGACGAGGTGCCGCCGTTCACCGTCAAGGGCCCGACCGGGGCCACCCTTCCCGCCATGACGGTTCCGAAACCCCCGCCGATCCCCATGACGAACGCGGCGGCGAAGGCGATCCTCAAGGCGGACGAGGCCAAGTTCGCGGAGATGGACCCGCGCATCCCCGATGCCTACCCGTTTCCGGACCTCTCGGACTTCGATGATGCGGACGAGGAGGAGGAGCCGGCGGAGGACGACAAGGAAGCGGAGTCGATTCCGCCGGGCGACTGGACGCGGGAACGCGTGATCGATCACCTCGCCGGCTCCGGCGCGTTCGGCCGCGAGGACCTTGCGGGCCTCGACCTGTCGAATCTCTGTTTCGATCGCGTCGACATGACCCGGGCCCTGCTCGACGATTGCGACCTGACGGGCACCACGTTCGTCGGGACCGATCTCACCGGGGCGTCGCTGCGCGAGTCGCGCTTCGAGGGAGCCCTCATGGAAGGGGCGATCCTGGACGACGCGGACCTCTCCTCGATCGCGGCGGACGGCGTCCGCTTCCACGGCGCCTCGCTGCGTGACGCGGACCTGACCGGCGCGCAACTGAGCGGGGCGTGTTTCGACGGCGTTCGTGCGACGCGGGCCATTTTCTGCGGGGTCACCCTCTCGAAGGCCACGTTCCGGGAGGCGCTGCTCGACCGGGCGGACTTTTCCGGCGCCGACCTGGTCGAGGTCGATTTCAGTCGCTCGTCGTTGGTCGGTACGGAAATGGAGCGCTGCAATGCCCGCGGCGCCCGCTTCGACGGGGCCCGGGCGGAAAATCTTCGCGCCTCGAAATCGTCCCTCGATGGCGCGAGCTTCCGGCAGTGCCAGGCGAACGGGGCGATCCTCGAGGAGGCACGCCTTCCGGACGCCGACTTCCGTGAGGCGCACCTGCGCAAGGCCATCCTGACCGGCGCCAGCCTGCGCGGGGCGGTCTTCGCCCTGGCGGACCTGCGCGAGGCCCGGCTGGACGAGGTGGATGCGACCCGCGCAACCTTCGTCGGCGTGAACCTGTTCCGCGCCTCGCTGGAAGCGGCCTGCCTCGACCAGGCCACTTTCGACAACTGCAATCTGTACCAGGCCGAGCTGTACCAGATCTCCACGGAGAAGACGGTCTTCCGGGATGTCAACCTCAAGGGGACGAAGCGTGAAGCCTGATCCCTACATCTACAACGCCGCACGGATGACGGCCGAGGAGTGGGTGGCCCGCGCCCGTGCCGGCTACTCGATGGAGCTCCTCTCGCTGGACGCCGTCAGCCTCGACGGCGCCGACCTGGCCAACCTCGACCTGAGCGGCATCAGCATGGAGAACGTGTCGCTGCGCCGGGCGCGCCTTTCCGGGTGCCGCTTCTTCAAGTCATCGTTCAAGGACTGCGACTTCGAGGGGGCGGATCTCTCGAACACGTCGTTCACGAAGTCGGTATTCACGACCTGCGCGCTCCGATCGGCGCGGCTGGCCGGTTCGGACGTGAACCTCTGCACCTGGTCGGACTGCGATCTCACGAATGCCGACCTCTCCGGGGCCAAACTTCTGTCCATGATGATCATCCGGGGAACATGGGCAGGCGTCAATCTCTCGGATGCGAATCTCGCCGAACTGATGTTCACGAACGCATCGTTCGACCGGGCGATCCTCGATCGCACGCTCCTCAAGACCTGCACGTTTTCCGACATGACCGCCCGCGACCTCCGCGGGGAGGGAGCGTCGCTGGACGCCTGCTGGCTGAGCTCGGCGGAACTGTCCGGCTGGCAGACGACCTCCTGGTCGCTGCAGGGGACGGTGATCACCGAATCGACCCTGGACCGGTGCCGGCTGGCCTCCGCCCAGGTGGAAAAGAGCCAGTTCGTCGGGTGCCGGATCAGTGACTCGGAGTTCAACGGCTCGACGATCGTCGACACGAGCTTCTCCCGTTGTACGCTCGAGCGAATCGACTTCTCCGGCACGACGCTCCAGGAGCTGCACCTGCCGGCCGTGATTCTCGACTCGCCGAAGAATCTCCCGCGGGACCTGAGTGGATTCTATTTCGGCAAGGCGGTCCTGCGGGGCGTCTCGCTGGCCGGATTCCGCCTCGAAGGCACCCGGTTCCCGAAAGCCAGCCTGTCGGGCTTCGATTTCAGCGACATCGACGCGGAGGGCGCCGACTTCTCCGAAGCCGACCTGACCGGCGCCTCGTTCCGAGGGGCCAAACTCCGGCGGGTCTGGTTCCTCGACGCGGATCTCTCCCGGGCCGACTTCGCCGGCGCTGACGCGCGCAATGCCAACTTCTCGCGGGCCCGGCTCGATGACGCCCGGCTCGACGGGGCGGACTTCCGCTTCTCGAAGTTCAGCGACGCGATCATTCCGACCCGCATCCTTGTGGCCTCGGACCTGCGCAGCACCGACGTGGCCGGCCTCGACTTCTCCGGCATCGACTTCTCGGGGCGCGATCTGACGGGCACCGACTTTCGTGAGTGCAACCTGACCGGCAGCCGCTTCGTCGGCTGCACGCTCCGGAGGGCGGTGTTCCACGACGCGGTGGCCCGCGGGGCGGATTTCTCCGGGAGCGACCTAAAGACCGCCGAATTCGATCGGGCGGACCTGTCGGAGGCGCTGTTCCGGAAGGCCACGCTGCACAACACCGAGATGGCCGAAGCGATCCTCTCGCGCACCGACTTCACCGATGCCAGGCTCTGGCACTGCACGCTCGACGGGTGCGATCTCCGCAAGGCCATCTTCGGCAACACCGACTTTTCGCGCTCGAGCTGCATGAAGACCGACCTTGCCGGCATCGACTTTTCCGGCTGCAACCTGACCCAGTTCAGCCTGGCAAAGAGCGATTGCCGGGGCGGCAAGTTTCGCGGGACGGTCATGACGTTCGCCGAACTGACCGAGGGGAAGTTCGACGGCGTGGATTTCGCGGGTGCGAAGCTGATTGCCGCCGAGTGCAAGAAGGCCACGTTCAACGAGGCGCGATTCGGCGGAGCCGACATCTCGGATTCCTCCTTTGAGGAGGCGGAGATGACGCGGGTGGTCCTGGCCGGTGCGAAAGCCCGGCAGGCGCGGTTCATCCGGGCCGACCTGCGCAAGGCCGCTGCCTCGGGCGGCGATTTCGAATACGCCGACTTCTCCTACGCCAATCTCGAGCTGGCCGATTTTTCGAAGACAAACCTGTCGGGCGCCACCATGCACGTCACGTTGAAAGACACGACCAACATGGACGGCGCCCGAACCAAGGGCATGAAAGGCACCGATCTCGATCTGTTGGAGGCGGAAACATGGAAACCCAAGCCTGTGAAATTGTGACGCCGGTGGCGGCGCCGGACCTCATCCTCGGGCCGGCGATCGTGCGCGGCGCGATGGAAGGCGCCCTGCTCGTGGACATCCACGGCGAGCTGCACCGCGCGCAGATGGCGCTCGTCTACCCGTACCGGCCGGTGCCGGGGGACATCGTGCTGGTTCTCGGCCAGGGCGACACCCTGTACGTCACCGGCGTTCTCGACGGCAAGGGACTGACGCGCCTCGATTTTCCGGGAGACGTGGAACTCCGCGCCGCCGGAAAGTTGCGCCTTGGCGCCAAAGAAGGAGTGGAGCTCGACTCTGAGCAGATCACCATGCGGGCTGACCGGCTGGTGATGACGGTAACGACGGTCCGCCAGCAGATGGCCAGCCTGTACCAGCACGTCACCGGCACGCTGCGCACCATCGCCGGCCGCCAGCGCACCTCCGTGGAAGGGCACTCGACGCTCCACGCGAAGAAGATCATCCGCAAGGCCGAGGACGACGTGATCGTCGACGGCCGAACCATCAAGCTCGGCTGACGCCGGAAAAGGAGACCGCGACATGTTTCCCGCCGCCTGCAAATCGTCCGGCATGTGCATGACCACGGGCCCGACCGACGTCTGCAAGACGCCGGCGCCACCGGCCCCCGTGCCCCCGCCGATCCCCTATCCCAACATGGCCAGCTGTGGCCAGGCCTCCGGAACTGCTGACAAGGTGAAGATCTGCGGGTCGTCGGCCATCACGACCAAGTCCGACATCCCGATGTCGTCGGGCGACGAACCGGGCGTGGCCGGCGGTGTCGTGTCGAACGTTTTCAAGCAGAAGTGCAGTTTCCCAATGGGCTCGGGCAAGGTGAAGGCCGAAGGCGCCGCCGTGGTCTGCCTCACCAAGATGACCAAGCACAACGGCAGCAACGCCAACACGCCGGGGATGCACACCGTGCCGTGCCAGGCGAAGGTGCTGGTGGCGGGGTAGGGGATCAGTCCGAAAACCCCAGCTCAAACTCACCACCCGGATCCAACCCCAGCTTCAGCTTCTTCGGCAGCGCCCCCTCGCTCATCCGAGTCAAAATCTCCGTCGAAATCTTCGGCAGCAGCGATCCCGAAAGTATGTGATCGATATTCCGCGCCCCGGTTTCCACCTCGGTACACCGCTGGGCCACCTGGTCAATAACCGCCGGATCCACCTCGAAGCCCATCCGATGGCTCTTCATCAGGCGGTCACCGATCTGGCCGATCTTCAAGCGGACGATGTCCTTCATGGCATCGACCGAGATGGGGTAGAAGGGGACGATCGTCATGCGGGCCACGAGTGCCGGCTTGAAGTGCTTGTTGAGCACGGGGCGGATGGCGCTGGTCAGTTCTTCGGGATCGGGCCTTACCGGGCCCTGGGCCATCCCCATGATGACATCGCTGGCCAGGTTCGAAGTCAGGAAGACGACGGTGTTCTTGAAGTCGACCACGCGGCCTTCGCCGTCGGAGAGCATTCCCTTGTCGAAGACCTGGTAGAAGAGGTTCATGACCTCGGGGTCGGCCTTCTCGACTTCGTCGAGCAGCACCACGCTGTATGGCCGCTGCCGCACGGCCTCGGTCAGCACGCCGCCTTCGCCGTAACCGACGTAGCCGGGCGGTGAACCGATCAACCGGCTGACGGTGTGCTTCTCCTGGAATTCGGACATGTTGATCGTGGTCATGAAGCGTTCGCCGCCGAAGAGGAGATCGGCCACGCCGAGGCTGGTTTCGGTCTTGCCGACGCCGGAGGGGCCCACGAAGAGGAAGATGCCCATCGGCGCCCGTGGGTTGCCGATGCCGGCCTTGGCCGCCCGCATTCCCTTGCCGATGGCCTCGATGGCGTGGTCCTGCCCCTTGATCCGCTGCTTGAGCAGTCCATCGAACGATAGGATCTGGGCTGCTTCATCGCGCACCATCTTGCCGAGCGGGATGCCGGTCCAATCACTGACGACGTGCCCGACCAGCTCCGGGTTCACATCGATGTGAATCATGGGATCTTTGCCCTGCAGCACGGCGAGGCGCGCCAGCGCCTCGTCGACCTCCGGCTTCCTGGCGTCCTGTTCGGCCGGCGGAAGCGCCTCAACGTCATTCCGCAGTTTGACTACGGCGTTTGCGGCTTCCTGTTCCGCCTTCCAGCGGACTTCAAGTGCATCCCGATCCACCCGCGCGGTCACCAGCTTCGATTCCAACTCAACCGCCGCTTCCGCATCCATCGTCTTGCCGGCTTTCTTGTCCCGCGTCTGCGCTCCCTGCTCGCGCTCCATCGAACGGATCCGCTGCTCGGCATCATCCAGTGACGCCGGCTTCGACGACAGTCCGATCTTGACCCGCGCCGCCGCGGTATCGAGCAAATCAACCGCCTTGTCCGGCAGCAATCGCCCGGAGATGTAGCGGGCGGACAGCTTGGCGGCGGCCACGACGGCTTCGTCGAGGATCCGCACCTTGTGGGCTTCCTCGTACTTTTCGCGGAGGCCCCTGAGCATCGTCACGGTGTCCTCTTCTGAGGGTTCGTCCAGCTTGACCGGCTGGAAGCGGCGGGCCAGCGCCGGATCCTTCTCGAAATATTTCTTGTACTCGGACCAGGTCGTGGCGGCGATGGTGCGCAGTTCGCCGCGGGCGAGCGCGGGTTTCAGGAGATTGGCCGCATCGCCGCCGCCGGCCGCGCCGCCGGCGCCGATCATGGTGTGCGCCTCGTCGATGAACAGGATGATCGGCTTGGGCGAACTCTTCACTTCGTTGATCACGTTCTTCAGCCGGTTCTCGAATTCACCCTTGACGCTGGCGCCGGCCTGCAGCAATCCCAGGTCGAGGCCCATCAGATCGACGTTTCGGAGAATTTCGGGGACGCTCCCCTCGGCGATCATGAGGGCCAGCCCTTCCACCACGGCGGTCTTGCCGACGCCGGCCTCTCCGACGACGATCGGGTTGTTCTTCCGACGGCGGGCCAGGATGTCGATCATCTGCCGGATCTCGCGGTCGCGGCCGAAGATCGGGTCGATGTCACCGGCTTTCGCGCGGGCGGTGAAGTTGGTGCAGAATTTGGCCAGCGCCGAATCGCCGGCGCCGGCGGCGGGAATGCCGCCCGGCCCGGCGGGGGCACCGCCGGCTTCGGGGGCGTCATCCTCCACCGATCCGGTGGTGATCGTGACGATGTTCTTTTTCAGATCATCCTTGCCGATCTCTTCCAGCGCCTCGATCCAGTCGCCGGCGGCGAAGCGGTCGGGGCGGTTGACCAGTACGGCTAAAAGCGCGCCCGAGCGAATGGTGGTGGCGCCCATTTCGAGCGAGGCGATCAGCCAACCCTCCTGCAGCCACTCCATCAGCATGGGGGAGAGGACCGGCCGCCCGGCATTGCCGGTGCGGAGTTCGTCCAGGTGCTTGGTCAGTCGCTTGGTCAACCGGGAGGCATCGACGCCGTAGTGGCGCAGGATGTCGTGGATATCGCAGCCGGGCTCTTCCATCATGGCCAGGAGCGCGTGCTCCACGGTCACTTCGTAGTGCTGGCGGGTCATGCAGGCGCCGGCGGCGGCCTCGAGGGAGCGGGTGCCCAGGCGATTCAGACGGCGGACCAGCGACTTCAGTTCGACCGAGATCATGCGTACTCCCTCAGGGAAAAGTGGGCGCTGACGTCGCCCAGGGCGCCGTCGCGAAGCCAGGTCGTCCAGCCGAGACGCGGCGGGTCGTTGCTGTTCAGGACCAGTTCGGGCACTTCCTCTCCGCGCGGCTGCAAAGTCAGGTCGGCAGCCAGCGGATCGGTATTGTAATGGTTGATCAGGCGGCGGAGCGTCTCGTGATGGGCGCCGTCCGGCAGGAAGCCCTGGTACATCTCCCAACCGACCGAACCCAGGGTCAGGTTGAAGCACCCCCCCACATCGTACAACCGCTCGCCGATCGGCGCATCCCGCCCCAGGACATTGTTTCGCTGCCCCAGGCGAAGCTTGTCGTCCGCCTCCAGGCTCACCCAGCGCCCGATGGCCGGGTTCACCGTGGCCGACAGCCCGCCGAACCAGTCGCTGACCAGGACCTCGAGGCCAAGGGCAGAACGGGGGTGCTGGATAAGGAGCCCGGCATACCGGAGAAGCCGCACCGCCGGAAGGCCCGAGGCCTCGCGGGTTTCCTTTGAGCCAAGACCCACCAGGCAAAGGAGCCGGTCGGTCAGCGCGTCGGCGCCATCCCCACGAATCTGCACTGCGAAGCGGTACTTGGCCCACAGGCGGTACAGGAGCGAGTAGATCCGGTGATGAAAGATGTCGAGGAAGTCGCGCACCGTCGAGTCGGTCTCGTACTCATGCAGGATGTCCTCCGCCCAATGGGTCGGCAGGGGCGAGTCGACGCCGTACAGCCCCATGAAATTGGCTTCGATACGGAATCGCCCCTCGGAGAATTCAACCCGCTCGATGGCGCCGGCCGGGAAGCCGAGTGATGGCTCCGGGCGAAAGCGAAGGGCCTCGTCGGCGGCGGGGCCGGTCCCGCCGATCGGCACGGCGTCCGGCATGGCTCGTTCCAGGAGGCTGATCGCCTGGTAAAAGTTGAACCGATGCCCCTCATCGAGGAGGCATCGGATCAGAGGGTGGTCCGACGCCCGAGTCGAGGCTTCCACGCGTACTCCTCGCCCGAACCGGCCAGCTTGACCGTCAGGCGGCTGAAACTGTTGAGGCTGGCATACTGGGCCAGGAACTCATCGATCACCCGGGCGAACAGAACCACGTCGCCCGTTCCGGCAAAGTTTTTCTCTTCGAGTTCGAGCAACGAATGGCGGCCGCGGGCCGCGGCACCCCCGATGAGCGCATCCGCGGTACGCATCGTCAGGCTCTTGATGCCGGCCAGTCGCAGCTCGTTCTCCCGCGCCGCCTGGCGGTCCGTCAGCGCCTGAAAATTGTAGAGCGCCAGCACCCCGCGAAGCCCCTCGACGCTGGCCATCCCCTGTTGCGAGAGTGCCAGGTGCGATATCAGCCGCCAATGGAGGTCGCCACCCATCGGGGGGGGTACCGACGTCGTCACGTTGGAGATATTCCGAAACCTGGCGAATTCGGGCGAGCTGGTCGTCGCCACCGACACGTCGCCGATGCGCAGGCCCCTGGCCAGGCGCCGGTTGGTACAGGTCAACCGGAGCGACACGGTTTCCGTGTCCGGCAACGCGGCATCGCCGGGCGCCGAATAGAATGACAACCACGTCTCGGTACCGTCGCCGACCACGGCCGGCTTCATCCGCAGAAAATGGTAGATGCTGCCGGCATTGCCCAGCCCCGAACTTTGGATGAAATCGAAGAACGATGTGTACTCGCGCGGGTCGGCCGAGCCCGGCTTGAAGCCGCGCACGCGATCGACCGAGAAAATCTCGTAGTGCGCCGCGTCCTTGCCGGAGGCGCGGACCAGGTATTCGGTCTTGTCGTGTTCCACCCGGATCGGGTCAGCATCTTTTTCAAAGAGATTGATGGCCGGCGTGCAGCCGAGGACGAAATTGTCGGCGGTCAGTCGGAGCGCACTGGCTGGCGGCCGGTCGAGCCGCAGCACGATGTCGAACTGATCCTCGCCGCCGACTTCGGCCAGTCGATTCAAGCCACTTATCTCGACGAAGTAGAACTTCTGGGGAAAAGTGAAATATTCCTGGAGCAGCCGGAAGCCGGGCCAGGAGTTGGTCGGCCATGGGAGCATCGATTCCTGCTCCTCGAAGCCGCACATCCGCACCGAACCGGCCGGCAGCGGTGCGGCCGTCAGGACCCGGCCCCCCGAGACCGAGCGGACCTCGGCGTCGGTCACGTACTGGGAAAGGAGCAGGTAGAGGCTGCCGGTCACATCGGCCTCGCCGTTCAGAAAAAAACGGAGCTTGTCGATGTTTAACTGGGCCAGGCGCAGTCCGGGGGTGGCTTTCAGGCTGATCCGGAGGGCGTACTGCCCGGAGGCCGGGTTCTCGAGACCAGCCCCGACCACTTCCACGGGGTCGAGCGATACCTCGGTCGTCGTCCGAAAACGGCAGGGGGTGCCATCCACCGGTGTCGAATCGATCTCGGTGCCGCGCGGCACGACATGTCGCTCCTTGGTGGCGCCGCGCCCCGGCGTGAACTGCATCAGGGTGATCGAGGGAATCGGCCGGAGATAGTGGGGAAAGAGCAACTGCAGCGTGGAATGCGTCAGCTCCGGCAGCTCGTCGTCGATTTTCTGACGCAGTCGCGCGGTCAGGAAGGCGAATCCCTCCAGCAGTCGCTCAACGTCCGGGTCGGAGCCGCGATCGGAAAGAAAGTGGGCGGCGTCGGGATGGGCGTCGGCGAACTCTTTCCCGAGTTCGCGCAGGTAGCTCAGTTCGTCGAGATAATAGCGATGAAACACGAAGCCCTGTCCTCCGTCATCGAGTCACCCGGGCCTTGCCGGAGGCGTTCAGCGTCGTGTGGAAAGCGATCGGCACGGCGTCCCGATCGGTCTTCATCTTTCCCCGGATCTCGAATCGAAGGGTGAAGATGTCGTCGGGATCGGACACATGCTCGACAGTCACGTTGGCAAGCCGCGGTTCGTATTTCTCGATCGATTGGCGGATGCTCCGCTTGCAAACATCCAGCGCCTCGGGATAGTTGTGAACCACATCGGTCAGGTCGGGGAGTCCGTAATCATCCACCGTCTGGGCCAGACCCTGGCGCGAGTTCAGCAACTGTCGCAGGTTCACCATGACGGAATCCGCGAGCCGGCCGTAGTCGAGCTGGGTCGAGCGCTCGCCGGCCGGATCGGGGTTTCGGAGGCGATCCATGAGGCTCTTCTCGCGCATGCGTCAAAACCTCGGACGGCCGGCATCCCGATGGAGACGCCGGCCGCATGTTGACGAAGGAGTGTTACTTCTTGTCGAGCTTGCCGACCAGCGACAGGGTGAAGAAGGCGCCCATGTACTTGAAGTGGGGCCGCACTTCCATGCCGACCTTGTACCAGCCCGGATCGCCCTCGACATCGGTAACCGTGATCTTGGCCTGACGCAGCGGACGACGCCCGCGGGTTTCGCTGTCGATGACATCCTGGTCGGACACGTACTGCCCGATCCACTTGTTCAGCTCGCGTTCGAGATCGCTCCGTTCCTTCCAGGAACCGATCTGCTCACGCTGCAAAACCTTGATGTAGTGGGCCAGGCGGTTGATGATGAACATGTAGGGGAGCTGCGTGCCGAGCTTGTAGTTGGCCTCGGCATCCTTCCCTTCCTTTGACTGGCCGAAATACTTCGGCTTCTGCGCCGAATTGGCCGAGAAGAAGGCCGCATTGTCCGAGCCCTTGCGCATCGTCAGGGCCATGAACCCTTCCTCGGACAGCTCGAACTCGCGGCGTTCGGAAATCTGGCACTCGGTCGGGATCTTGGTGACGATCTCGCCCGTTTCCTTGTACTGGTGAAGCGGCAGATCCTCCACCGCACCGCCCGACTGGGGTCCGATGATATTCGGGCACCAGCGGTACTTGGCGAAGGAATCGGTCAGCTTGGTGGCGAAGGTGAAGGCCGTATTGCCCCACAGGTACTTACCGTGGTTGTCGGTGACCTTCTCCTCGTACTTGAATGACTTGACCGGGTTGGCTTCGGGGTCGTACGGCAGGCGAAGCAGAAAGCGCGGGGCGGTGAGGCCCACGTAGCGCGCATCCTCCGATTCACGGAACGACTGCCACTTGATGTACTGCGGCCCCTCGAAGATCGACTTCAGATCCTTCAAGTTCGGCAGCTTGGTGAAATCGTCGACGCCGAAGAACTTGGCGCCGGCCGAGGTGATGAAGGGCGCGTGGGCCATGGCGGCCACGGAGGCGCACTGGCCCAGCAGGGCCATGTCGCGGGGGCCAGCGTCGAATTCGTAGTCGGCGATCATGGCGCCGACCGGCTGACCGCCGAACGTGCCGTATTCCGCCGTGTAGATGTGCTTGTAAAGACCGGACTTCACCAGCTCCGGGCTGTCTTCGAAGTCCGATTGCAGATCGGACTTGGACACGTTGAGCAGCTCGACCTTGATGTTCTCGCGGAAGTTTGTCCGGTCGATCATCAGCTTCAGGCCGCGCCAGCTCGATTCCAGTTTCTGCACGTCGGGGTGGTGCAGGATTTCGTCGAGCTGCAGCCCGAGCTTCCGG
>Ga0163152_10001873_pt1 | contig 31994 bp, 26 predicted proteins | sample OliLakLV19MP8IB2_FD_148635 | JGI IMG/M metagenome (GOLD analysis project Ga0163152, IMG submission 148635) | Freshwater microbial mat bacterial communities from Lake Vanda, McMurdo Dry Valleys, Antarctica - Oligotrophic Lake LV.19.MP8.IB-2 | ecosystem: Environmental > Aquatic > Freshwater >...
TTCCTACCCTCTAGCCGTGTGGCCTGGACATGACGAGGTGGCAAAGCAGGTGGAGCAGTTGCTTGTCGAGAGTCGCTGATGCACCTTGGAAGCCGCGGTCGCGACCGACGCCGCCACGCAGGAACCAGGGGCGTGATTGGTGTGCTGGTCACCCTGCGCACTCCCCCTACACTGCCCACGCATGGAGCCAGCCTCCCCACACACGCTTGCGCCGGTTCACCCAGTCCACGCGCCGACGGCAGGTGCCGACGTTCTTGCGACGCACCGGATGTCTACTCCAGCGGACAGAGCGCCGTGACGCTGTCGCAAGCCGCGTGAATCGTGAGTTCGTGGACACCGATCGGGCCGGGAACCATGCCTCCGGCAACTTGGCCCGCTCCCGCGCTCTGGCCTGCCTGGCCGGCATTCACCTGCACACCGATCAACGCCGGTCGTCAGTGCGAGTGCGAGTCGATTCGGACGGCACCGGCCTGCAGGACTGTTCCGTGCTGGTTCTTCTGGACTTGCGACATCGATTGTCAGGAGAAGCGGAGGTGCCAATACACTCCCGGCCTCGATCCAGGGACGCCCGCGGGGTGTCCCGCAACCACCCCCCCCGGTTCGATCCCCCCTGTGAACTGCGATGACTATTGGCGGGAACGCTAAGTTGCGCAGCACCCTTCGACCGGCGGCGGCGTTCGTCGTCACCGCCGGTGTTTGCGCGCTTGTCATTGTCCTGTGCTGTCTGGTTGCGCAGGCCGCGATGGCCCACATGATCGCCTCGCGAGGGGCGGCACGGGCCTCCTTCTTATCCGCGCTCGGGGAGCGGCGATGGAGCGATGTCCTCGCCACGCCGCGTGCCGACGACCAGGCCAACTGGCGGGAAATGTGTCAACGCTATCCATCCGATGCGATCGGTCGCTTGGCAGAATGGTCGCTGGAGCCCTGGGCATGGTTCGGGGCGAAACTCTGGGTGCATCTCCTGGTCGTGGTCGCTCTCATCCACGCGCTGGCCATCCTGCTCGCCGTCCTTCCGCTCTGGAGGGCGGTTCAACGCGGCGGCGTGCCCCGGCGCGCGGGGTTCCAACTCGCCGCGATTCAGGGCGCGTGCTCGCTCCGGGTGCTTCCCTCGCTCGTGCTGGCGTCCGTGTGTGTGGCCGGTGTTGCATCGGGTTGGGCCTATCTCACGCTGGTTGATGATCGGAGACCCGAGCCGACTCCGGCCACACTCGCCGTCTGCGGCCTGCTGTTCCTCATCGCCGATGCGCTGTTGCTCTGCGCCGCACTCCCGCGTGCCCTCGCCGCGCACCCCGCGATCGGCGCGACAATGTGCCCCCGGTGCGGGTACCAATCCATCGGAACGGTCGTGCGATGCAGCGAGTGCGGGCGCTCCAAGTGCGGGCCGCTGCGGTTCCCGTGGGCACCTGTGCTGGACAGACTTCCGGGTCCAGCCCAGACCGCCGCCATGCTGGTGGGCGTGCTTGCCCTCATGATCGGGGTGGTCGCGGCCTCGCCCGTGTTGTGCGCGGAGGCGCGCCGGCGGGTTCTCGCTGCGCCCGGTCCCGCACACATTGAGGAATACTATGTGAATCTCATGCCCGAACTTGACGGAGCGCCGATCGTCGTCCGAGGTTCCGCAGGTGTATTTGCACTGGTGCTCCACGATGACTTGCAGGCGGCGTGGTGGGCCGACCCCGGCGGGGTTTTTTTCGCAAAGCCACATTGGTTCGTGGCACGCGAGCATCGAGATGCCGTCCTTTCGGACCGTGGGTATCGAGAACTTCCGTTGCCCGACGGCGAGTCCGCGCGGATAATCTTGCGTGACTGTCGCCCGGATGTAGTTGTATTTCCCTGGCCGGTTGCTTCGGCCCGTTTTGCAGAGGGCGCGGTCGCCGCACGCATGAGAGCGTTGATTCCCAACGATTTGCGGTCTTTGCCTTCACCAACCCCGCCATGACCTCGTCTGACGGCCCAGCGGGGGCACCTCGACTCTCACCGCGGCATCTGCTCGCTCCCGACAAAGTCGATCTGCAGGCCCTCGATGTGGACCACCGTCCACTCGCCCGCCGCCCCCCCGCTGCGCCGCCACGTCAGCCGCCACCACGAGCGGTTGGTCATCCCGTCCACCTCCACACGCACGCGCGCGAGCGTTCGCCCCCCCGCTGCGCCCGCGCTGCCCGCTCCTCCATCATCGGTGTGCGCGGTGACCGACGGCACCGAGTGCCGCGTCACGCGGTACTCGCTGCCTATATACCGATCCACCAGGCCCACGATCCCGGCTTTGTCCTCGGTGTAGGCACGGCCGAGCACCCGCAGACCCACATCCTCGGCGAGCATCGGGGCGAGCGCTCGAAGGTCCGGCTGGGCGGCCGCGGCGACCAACTCCCGCGTGCGCTGCACCAGCACCTCCCGCTGCGTGGTGACCAGAAATGACGTGACGACGCACAATGCCGCGACCAGCGCGAGTGCCCCGGCGGCCAGCGCACCCTGCCTCGCCCCCCCCCCGCCGCGCGCGTTGAGGATGAAGAACACGACCACCCCCGCCGCGGCCAGGCCGATGACCGGCGGCCACGGGTTCTCAAGCACCCAGCGCTCAAGCAGCGGAACGGGCGGCAGGGGAGGGGGCGTGTAGGGGGCAGTCGCGTCCTGGAGGAACAGGAGCGGCACGAGCAGTTGAACGGGCGTGACCATTGCCGAGGTGTATCCGAAAAGGGAAGGCCGGACTAGCGCATCGCCGATGCAAGGCGGGTCGCGGGTGGAGTGCCCGCCGCTGTGCCATGCGCCGCCGCGGCCACCACAGTTCCGCCTGTTGGGCGGGGTGAGCGCAATCAGGAGAAACCCGGCGGAGCCGGGTAAGGAGAGAGGACTCGATGCCCACCGCCGATGCGATGACCGTGAGCGTTGGGGCGGGGGCGCTGGAGCGGAACCTCGCAGCGCTGGTTCGCGGCAGCCCGGATACCGCGGCGCGAGTGCGACTGGCCGGCCGGCGAAGCGATGCGCACCTTGTGCCGACCGATGACGGCGTGCCCGCGATCGAGATCGTCCGCGGCGGAACGGCGGTCTCGCTGTGCAGCCGAAGGCGGCCGCTGGATGAGGCCCGACGCCTGATCGAGCCGGTTGAGATTGCCGATGCCGCGATCTTCGTCGTGGTCGGGTTCGGCGCCGGGTACCACATCGCGGAGTTGGCGCGGCGGGTGGGGAAGACCGGCCTGATCGTCGTGTTCGAGCCGGATGTCGAGTTGCTCCGAACAGCACTTGAGGCCATCGACCACTCCGCGTGGATGAGCCGGGCCAACGTCGCTGTTTTGACGGACCCCGATGACGCGGGGGCAATGTCCGCGGCGGTCCAGGGCCTGGAAGGCCTGGCCGCGCTGGGGGTGACGATGCTCGCGCACCCGGCCAGCGAGGCTCGGCTGGGCGGGGGCGGGGTCCGCAAGCGGTTCGAGGAGACGTTCAACCGGCTTGTCGAGGCGCTCGCGCTCACCGCGCGGACATCGGTCTTCCAGGCGAAGGTGACGCTGCGGAACCTGATCCAGAATGCCGAGCATTATGCGCTGCGGCCCGGAGCCGCCCAGTACAAAGGGGTGTTCAAGGGACTGCCCGCGGTCGTGGTCGCCGCGGGACCGAGTTTGGAGCGCAACATCGGGTTGCTCAGCGCGCCGGGGGTGCGCGATCGCGTAGTGATTGTCGCGGTGCAAACGGTGCTTAAGCCGCTGCTAGCGCGCGGGGTCCGGCCGCACTTCGTTACCGCGCTTGATTACAGCGAACTCAGTTTGCGCTTCTATGAGGGCCTGACCGCCGACGATGTGCGGGGCATCACGCTCGTGGTTGAGCCCAAGGTGAACCGCGCGGTGACCGATGCCTTCCCCGGCGAACTCATGTGCGCGGACGACAAGCACCTCGCGCTGCTGCTGGGTCCGGGTCTGATAGCGCACCGCGCGCAGCACGGCGAGATCGTTCCGTGCGCGACGGTGGCGCACCTCGCCTACCACTGGGCCCGCTTCATCGGGTGCGACCCGGTCGCGCTCATCGGCCAGGACCTGGGCTTCACGGATGGGGCGTACTACGCGTCGGGCGCGGCGATCCACGACACCTGGGCGAGCGAACTCAACGAGTTCAACACGCTGGAGATGCTCGAATGGCAGCGCATCAAGCGGATGGGGCCGCAACTCATGCCCACCGCGGATTCGATGGGCAGGCCGATCTACACCGATCGGCAGATGAGCACCTACCGCGTGCAGTTCGAGCGCGACTTCCGTGCCGATGCGGAGCGGGGGCTGCACACGTTGGACTGCACGGAGGGTGGCGTGGCGAAGGGGCACACGCGCCCGCTCAGACTGAGCGAGTTCCTGTCGCAATGCACGGCGACCGATGTCCGGCGGCGGATGTCCGAAGCGCGGAGCAGCGCGACCGGCGCAGCGCCGGCCACCCGGGCGCAACTTAAGGACCGCCTCAGAGCGATCCGGAAGGATGTCTGGCGGATCGCCGAGGCGAGCCGGACGACCGCCGTCCTCCTGAGCGAGATGAGTGAGCATCACGCCGACCAGTCGCGGGTGAACCGCCTCATCAAGAAGGTCTACGCGGCGCGGGACGAGGTTCTTGGGCTGGAACCGGCGTTCACAGCGGTGCAGCTGCTCGATCAGAAGGGCGGCCTCAACCGGATCCGCGCTGACCGAGCCTTGGGCCTCGACGCGGCTTTGACGCCTCTGGAGCGCCAGCGCCGGCAGATCGAGCGCGATGTGGAGAATGTCCGCTCGCTCGCGGCCGCGGCCGATGATCTCGGGCAGATCCTCGATGAGGAGGTGAGGGCGCTTGATGGCGCTGCTCGCAACACGCGCGATGCCGACGTGGTTCGTCACGGCGCCGATGCGGTCAGCATGAGTTGGGCGGAGTCGGGCGCGAAACTGAAAGTCGGCGCGATCATCGCCGTGACGTCTGCTGACCTCGGCGCAGGGCAGCGGGAGTTGGCATCCGGGCTCACCGTCCTGGGCGCCACGCTCCATCGCCTTGCCCGCTGCTCGGCAATCGACGGCATCACACTCGTGTGTCAGAACGAATCGCGGCTCCGGGCGGCGATGGGCACCTTGAAGTTCGCCAGGGCGGTGCGGGTGGTCGAGGTGGCGGGTGAACTCGATTCGGCCCCGGCGTTCGTGCGGAGCGCCCGCTTGTTCGCGGGCGCGTGCTGGCGCGCGGGGCTGGGAGGGGCATCGGTGTTCGATGAGGCCCTTGCGCCACGGGCCATGAGCGGCGTGATGGAGCAACTGGAGCTCGATGCCGCGCTGGTTGTGGGAGCGACCTGGTGCAGCGTGGACCCCGGACTGTGTGATGAGGCGATCCGTCGTCACGCGCAGAACCCTGAGCAACACCGGTTCACGTTCGCGCACGCCGCGCCGGGGCTTGCGGGGTGCGTTCTGTCGCGCAGGCTCATGGCCGACCTCGCCGGGATTCGTGAGCAGGCGGGCGCCCTGGGTACGCTCGGCGCGATGCTGGGGTACCTGCCGCCCGCGCCCACGGCCGATCCGCTCGGTTCGCGTGTGTGCGTCGCGGCGGGACCGGCTGTGCGCGACGCGGGCGAGCGCTACATCGCCGATTCGACCGCCTCGCTGGAGTGGATGGTGACTGTGGCACGCTCTCTCGGCAACAACTTCATCGCATCGAGCGCCGCGGAGGTTGTGGCATCGCGGGCAGCATTGCTCCGCACGTCGTGCCCGCCCCCCCCAGGGCCTGCGGAGACAACGCTCCTGATCGGCACCATGGGTACTGCGCCCTGGCGTGAGAACATCCTGGCGCAACTCGGGGCGCTCCGTGATGATTCCGTGCTGACGATCGCCGGCTCGCCAAGACGCACGCACGGCCAGCCGCGCGAGGAGGTCCTGCACGACCCGGCGCTGCCCACGCTCGTCCGCGCTGCTCGCGCTGCGGGCGTGCGGGGTGTCCACGTTCGCACCGGCCTGCGCGCAACCTTCGCTGCGATCGATCAACTTCTCGCGGCCGCTCCTGACATCATCAGCGTCGACTTGCTGGCGGAAACTCCGGGCGTGTATGGCGCGGTCGCGGGCGAGGATGCGATGGCCCTCGCGTGGGCGGGCATGGAGCACATCATGCGCCGGCGGGGCTCGTGGCCACGAGGCGATGGCTCGCCGAGCGCCTGGCGCGGCTGGCTTGTGCCGCGGATGACCAAGTGCGATGCGGCCTACCCGGAGATGGAGCGCTTCTACGACCGCTGGATCATGCTGTGCGGGTGGGCGGTGATCGACCCGATGCTTGCGGCGGTGGATGGGGAGCGCATTGCGCCACTCCGAACGCCACGCAGCAAGGCGGTGCGCGATGCACGCGCGAGCATGACGGTGCAGGTGTCGGGCGCGGTGCTCGGGCCGGATGGGGCAGCCATCGGCGATGTGTCGCGTGAGCCGGTCGCGGCGGTGTGGGAGCGGCTGTGGGAATCGCGCCGGAACGCGGGGCTGCTCTGATGGACGGCTACGCGCGGAGTGCGATTGCGATCATCCTCGGGCGCGCCGGGAGCAAGGGCCTGCCGCGGAAGAATGTGCTGCCGGTGGCGGGCAAGCCGTGCGTGCAATGGACGATCGAGGCGGCACAGCGGTCGGGGATCGTGCGTGAGGTAGTGGTGTCGTCGGACGATCAGGAAGTGCTTTCCATTGCGCGGGCGCTCATCGCACGCGCGATCGACCGTCCCGAAGCGCTCGCGGGCGACACCGCGACCGTGGATGCCGCGGCGAGGCACGCGGTGGCTGAGTTGGAGCGCGCGGGCGGCTCGCCCCTGCCGTCGGCACAGCCGATCGTGATCCTGTACGCGAACGTCCCCGTTCGCCCGCCGGACCTGATTGACCGCGCGGTGGCCATGCTCAGCGAGCAACGCGCCGACTCCGTGCAGTCGTATGCGCCGGTTGGCAAGTATCACCCGTGGTGGATGGCACGTGTCGATTCGGCGACCGGCATGGTGAGTCCGTGGGAAGGGGATGTACTCAACCACGGCGTGTTCCGTCGGCAGGACCTGCCGCCCGCGTTCGTGCCCGATGGCGGGGTGATCGTCGTGACGCGACAGGCGCTGATGCTGGAGATTCCGGATGTTCCCCCCCTCACCGGCCCACACGCTTTCTTCGGACGCGAGGACCGGCGGCGCGGCATGATCAACGGCGCGGGCACCGTGATCGATATCGATACGAGGGCCGACATGATGGTCGCCGAGGCGATCCTCTCGACGCGTGCGAGATGAACGGGTTACTCTGTGCCATGCGCATCGGCGACCGTCAGATCGGGCACGGCTCTTCACCCGCGCGGGCGTACATCATCGCCGAACTGGGCGTGAACCACGACGGTTCGGTGGAGCGTGCGCTCGAACTCACGCGCGAGGCCAAGGCCGCGGGCGCGGACGCCATCAAACTCCAGTTGTTTCGCACGGACCTGCTGATGAGCCGCACCGCGAAACTCGCCGCGTACCAGCAGGCCGCCGGAGAGTCCGATCCGGTGGCGATGCTCCGGCGGCTGGAACTCAGCCCGGTGCAGATGCTGCCGGTGCTGGCGATGGCGCGCCAACTCGAACTGCACGCGATCGTCACCGTCTTTTCGATCGACCTCATCGCCGAGGCGGAGGATACCGCGCACGTTCACAGCGGATGGGACGCCTACAAGACCGCCTCGCCGGACATCATCCACAGGCCACTGCTTGAAGCCCTTGCGGCGACGGGCCGCCCGCTGATCGTCAGCACGGGCGCGAGCACGATGGATGAAGTTGGGCGAGCGGTCGGATGGCTGGAGGGAGCGCGCCGCACCGCTCGTCTCGCATTGCTCCAGTGCGTGAGCGCGTACCCGACGCCCGTATCGGAGATGTCCCTGGGAGGAATCGCCGCGCTCGCAAACGAGTTTCGCGGCGTTCCGGTCGGCTACAGCGACCACACCGAGGCGATCAACACGGGCGGGCTCGCGGCCGCGCGGGGCGCGTGCATCCTCGAGAAGCACTTCACCTACGACCGCGAGGCCCAGGGGCCGGACCACCGCGCATCGCTCGACTTCGCGGGCTTCCGGCGGTACATCGAGAGTGTGCGTGCGGTGGAGCGGGACGCGCCCTCAGCCCCGCCTTCCGTCGGCGCTGACGAATCGAAGCGCGTCCTTGAGATCGAGCGCGATGTTCGCGCTGTCTCGCGTCAGTCGGTCGTCGCGGCCAAGGCCCTGCCAGCGGGGCACATGCTCACGCGGGGGGACTTTATCTTTAAGCGGCCCGGCACGGGCCTCGAGCCCTTCCGGCTCCGCGAGATCGTCGGCGCGCGCCTCGCCCGCGCGGTGGAGGCCGACATGCCGGTGACATGGGCCGACCTCGGGCGCGAGCCGCCGCCTCTCGATATGGAGGCCGCGCCATGAAGCAGACCCGGACCGTCGCGGTCGTCACCGGCTCGCGCGCGGAGTTCGGCCTGCTGCGCCCCGTGATGCACGCGATCGAGAGTTCGCCGCGGCTGCGGCTGAAGGTCATCGCGGGTGGGGCGCACCTGCTGTCGCCGGCACACACGATTCGCGAAGTCGAGGCCGAGTTTGCCATCGTCGCGAAAGTACCAATGCAGGTGGCCGGAAGGGCGGCCCGCGTCGCGGACGCGATCGCGCTCGGTCGGGGTGTGCAGGGTTTCGCACGCGCCTTTGAGCGCATCAAGCCCGACTGGGTGGTGGTGCTGGGGGACCGTATCGAGGCGTTCGCCGCGGCCTCCGCCGCGAGTGTCGCGGGCATCGCCGTCGCCCACATCCACGGCGGTGACCGCGCCGAGGGGATCGCCGATGAGGCCATGCGTCACGCCATCACCAAACTCTCCCACCTGCACCTCGCGGCAACGGAGCAGTCCGCCGAGCGCATCGTGCGTATGGGCGAGCCGCCCGAGTTTGTCCACGTTGTCGGCTCGCCGGCCATCGACGGCCTGCGAGGTATCAACTCGATGAGCGACGATGATGCACGCGAACTGGGTGACCCCCGCATCGTCGCGCTCCTGCATCCCACCGGCCTGGACCTGACTTCGGAAACGCGCATCGCGCGGGCGGTCGCGAGCATCGCGTCTGCGCACCCCACGCTCTGGCTCGCGCCGAATCACGATCCCGGGCGGGAGACCATCGAGGCTGTGCGTACCGGGGCATCGGGCCGCGGCGCACCTGCCCAATGGGAGACTCTTGATCATCTGCCGCGACCGGAGTTCATCGCGCTGCTCAAGCGGCTCGCGGAGGTGCGCGGCGTGCTGGTGGGCAACTCTTCGGCGGGGTTGATCGAGGCGGCGGCGCTGGGCGTACGTGTGGTGAACATCGGACCTCGGCAGGATGGGCGCGAACGTACAGGCAATGTGGCCGACATCAAGCTGAAGAGCCTCGACACGCTCGCCGCGGCAGCGATGCGTGCGCGGAGCGCATCAAGGCTGCAACCATCGCAAACCTATGGCGACGGACGCGCAGGTGAGCGCATCGTCAAGCTGCTTGCCCGCACCTGTCTCGATCCGCGATCGCCGGCGCTGCTGCGCAAGCGCAATGCGTACTGAGGCCGCAGCAGCAACAGAAGCTCAGTGCCCGTTCTCGCTCTGCGCGACCTTCTTGCCCGTCATGAGGATCGCAAACCCGCCCACGCCGGCCAGGATTGAGGCGACCAGCACGGCCGCCTTGGCGATGTTGAGCTGCTCCGGATCCGGGAACGCAAGCGCGGCGATGAAGAGCGACATCGTGAAGCCGATGCCGCCGAGGAAGCCGGCGCCGAGCAGGTGACGCCAGGTGACACCGCGGGGCAGGACTCCGATCCCCAGCCTCACCGCGAGCCACGTTGCCAGGAAGATGCCAACCGGCTTTCCGACAACGAGGCCGCCGATGATGCCGAGAGATTTGGGCTCGGTGAGCATCGCCATGATGCCCTGGCTGGTTGCGCCGGCGGGGTCGATGGCAGCGGCCGCATCCGCCGCGGCTGGATCGGCATGACCACCGCCGCCGATGACGACGCCCGCATTGGCGAGCGCAAAGATCGGGACGATGAAGAACGACACCCATGGGAGCAGCCCATACTCCAGCCGCTGGAGCGGGGTCTGGGCACGCTCGCAGTAGATCTCCATGGTCTTGATGACACCCTGCTGCTCGGTGTTGGTCACAACATCGGAGTCATGATCTCCGGCGCGCACAAACTCATCGGTCAGCGATCGCACGCCGAGGGTGAATCCCTGCCCGTCGATCCTGGTGCGTGCGGGAATGGTGGCCGCGAGCATGACACCGGCGATGGTGGCATGAACGCCGGACTTGTACACCAGATACCAGAGCACGATCCCCCAGAGGAAGTACGCATGCGCTTTGCGCACGCCGAGCGCGTTGTGGGCGATGAGGATGAGTACGACACCGCCGGCCGCGCCGAGATAGGTGAACTGAAGATCCTCGGTGTAGAAGATCGCGATGACCAGCAGCGCGCCCAAGTCGTCGATGATGGCCAGCGAAGCCAGAAACACGCGCAGCCCGAAGGGCACGCGGCTGCCAAGGATCGCCAGCGCGCCCAGCGCAAAGGCGATGTCCGTGGCCATGGGCACCCCCCAGCCGCGGATCTCGGGCTTGCCCCAGGTGAACGCGGCGTAGATCGCCGCGGGGACAACCATTCCGCCGATCGCGGCAAAGATCGGCACGGCCGCGCGGCGCACGGAAGCAAGCTCGCCGACGAGCAGTTCGCGCTTGATCTCCATGCCGACGACGAGGAAGAAGATCGCCATCAGGAGGTCGTTGATCCAGTGGCCGAGTGACCACGCGATCCCGAAGTCCGCGATTTTGAACGAGAGGTTGGTCTCGTGCCAAAGCTGGTGATACCCGTGGCCGAACATCGAGTTGGCCCACACCATCGCGACGACCGATGAAAGCAGGAGCAGGACGCCGCCGGCGGCCTCAAAGCGCATGAACCGCCGCAGGGGGCGGAGGAGCGCATCCACAGGCTGTGGGGAGCCGATTTCCTCGGGAAGAATGGATGGGCCGTGTGCCATTGCGATTCCGTGCGTGATTGAATGGAACAAAGCCCGCGATGAACGTTCCATCGCGGGTCCGATCCTATTCAATACACACTCCTTCTGGAGCGCGGCGGGTGTCACTTCTCGAACGTAAAGCTCTTGCCCTGGTAATCCGCGCGGATCGTGTCGCCGGGTCCGAACTCCCCTTGCAGGATGCGTGTCGCCAGCGGGTTCTCGATACGGGACTGGATTGCGCGCTTCAGCGGCCTTGCCCCGAAGGCCGGGTCCCAGCCCTCATCTGCGAGTTGCGCCTTGGCCGCATCGGTGAGTTCGAGCGTCATCTCCCGATCGGCGAGTCGCGTGCGCAGCCGGGCGAGTTGGATGTCCACGATGTGCGCCAGGTCCTCGCGCCTGAGGCGGTGGAACACCACCACCTCGTCGATGCGGTTGAGCAGTTCGGGGCGCATGAACCCGCCCGCGCCCGCCATTCCAGAAAGCGCGTCGGTGAGTTGCGGCGGCGCGCCCGCAGCCCGCCCCAACTTGTCCATCGCGATCGCACCCGGCCCGCGCCGCAGCATCTCGCGCACCGCGGCTTCGATCTCCCAGTCCTCGGCGCCCGAGTCGGCCATCTCCTGGATCTGCTGGCTCCCGACGTTGCTGGTCATCACGATGATGGTGTTGCGGAAATCGACCGTGCGCCCCTGCCCGTCGGTCAGGCGGCCGTCATCGAGCACCTGCAGAAGAATGTTGAACACATCTGGGTGTGCCTTCTCGATCTCGTCGAGCAGCACAACGGCGTAGGGTCGGCGCCGGATCGCCTCGGTGAGCGCCCCGCCCTCGTCGTAGCCGACATAGCCCGGCGGCGCGCCGATCATGCGCGACACGGAGTGCTTCTCCATGTACTCGCTCATATCGACGCGGATCATCGCGTCCTCGGTGTCGAAGAGGAACGCCGCCAGAGCCTTGCACGTTTCGGTCTTGCCCACGCCCGTCGGCCCCAGGAAAAGAAAACTGCCGATGGGCCGGTTGGGGTCGCCCAGACCGGAACGTGCCCGGCGCACCGCGTTCGCCACCGCCTTCAGCGGCTCGTCCTGTCCGACGATGCGCCTGGACAACTCCTCCTCCATGCGGACGAGTTTGTCGCGCTCGCCTTCCACAAGCCGGGCGACGGGGATGCCCGTCCACTTGCCGACGATCTCCGCGACCGACTCGGCATCGACCTCCTCTTTCACCATCGCATCGCCGCGGCTCTCGCGCTCGGCCATCGCGGCCTCGGCCTCGGCGAGCCGCTTCTCGAGGTCGCGGACCTCGCCGTACTGGATGCGAGCCGCGGTCTCGAGGTCGCCGCGGCGCTGTGCCTGCTCGAGTTGCACCTTCTTGGCGTCGATCTGCCCCTTGACCTGCTTGACGGCGTCGAGGTCCTTCTTCTCCGCCTCCCATCTGGCGGTCAGGGCGCGGTTGCGCTCCTGCAGTTCCGAAAGTTCCCGCTCGATCCGCCCCAACTCTTTCTGGGTGCCGCCGCGCTCCGCGCTCGCGCCTTTGCCTTCGGTGCCTTTGTCCCTCTGTCCCTTCGTGCCTTCCGCGACTTCCAGCCGGATCGCCTCCCGCTCGATCTCCAACTGCATGATCCGCCTGCGCAACTCGTCGAGTTCGCCGGGCATTGAGTCGTTCTCCATCCGCAACTTGCTCGCGGCCTCATCGATCAGGTCGATCGCCTTGTCCGGCAGGAACCTGTCCGCGATGTAGCGATGGCTGAGTTGCGCCGCGGCGAGGATGGCCCCGTCGAGGATCCGCACGCCGTGGTGCGCCTCGTACCGCGGCTTGAGTCCCCGCAGGATCGCGACGGTCTCCTCCACCGTCGGCTGATCGACATACACCGGCTGGAAGCGTCGTTCGAACGCGGGGTCCTTCTCGATGTGCTTGCGGTACTCATCGAGGGTGGTCGCGCCGATGCAGCGCAACTCGCCGCGGGAGAGCGCGGGTTTGAGCAGGTTGCCAGCGCTGACAGCACCTTCTGCCGCGCCCGCGCCGACGATTGTGTGCAGTTCGTCGATAAACAGGATGACCTGTCCCTTGCTGGCCTGCACCTCGCGCAGGACCGCCTTCAGGCGCTCCTCGAACTCGCCGCGATACTTCGCTCCGGCGAGCAACTGGCCGACATCGAGCGAGACGATGCGGACCTCCCGCATCGATTCGGGGCAGTCGCCGTTGATGATGCGCAAGGCAAGGCCCTCGGCGATGGCGGTCTTGCCGACGCCCGGCTCGCCGATGAGGACGGGGTTGTTCTTGGTGCGGCGGCTGAGCACCTGGATGCAGCGACGGATCTCCTCATCGCGCCCGATGACCGGGTCCAGTTTTCCTTGCTGGGCCTTCTCGGTCAGGTCGATCGAGTACTTCTTGAGCGCCTCGTATTGGGTTTCGGCGTTCTGATCGGTCACGTTCTGCACGCCCGATGCCTCGCGGACCTGCTTGATCGCGGCCTCAAGGCTCTTGCGATTCGCGCCGCCGACCGTCGCCAGCACTTCCTTGGCGGGTCCGCCCGCGTCCGCCAGCGCCAGCAGCAGGTGCTCGGTCGAAACATAGGAGTCTCCAAGTTTTTTGGACTCCTGCTCAGCGCGCCCCAGGATGTCCATCAGCGCCCGCCCCGCGCTCCCCGCGCCGCTCGACGTCTTTGGCAGCCGCCCCAGTTCCGTCTCGACCACCTGCGCCACCCGCGCAGCGCTCCCCGCCACTCGGTCAACGAGCGACCACCCCCCGCCCCCCTTCTCTTTGAGCATCGCGCCCAGCAGGTGCAAGCCGCTGACTTCAGGGTTCTGGCGCGCAAGCGCATCGGATTGCGCATCCGCGAGTGCCTGCTGGGCGAGCGTTGTGAAGCGATCAGGACGCATGGCCAGACTCCTCCCCCGCTGGAGAAGGTACCGAACGCCACTGCGGATCACCCAATCGTGTTGAGCCCAGTCTCCGAGCCATGCGCCATGTTAGGTCACGTTAGCACATTCACAGCCCGCGTGCTCATGGACGCTTATCCCACCACATCCAGCCGCCCGGTCTCATCCGTCAAACGCGACAGCCCCTCAACGGCCTGGGCCACCTGGGCCTCCCCCCGCGCGATCGCCTGCGACTGCACCTTCCCCGCCGTGGCCAGCAACTCCAGCGCTGCCGCGCCGTCTTGGCGCATCGCGTCCATCGCCTTCGCGGCGACCGCGTACGAGACCCGCGACTGGTACGACGCCTGCACGATGGCCGAGAATGCCGCCTCCATGAGATGACTATCGGCAGCCCGGCGACCGGGCTTGACCGCTCTTCCCGGTCGCCACGTCCGTACACAAAGCGTTGCCCGCCGCCCGAAACCGATCAAACGGCGCGGGCAGCGCCGCGCCGACGGCGACCAAGCACCAGCAACCCGCCGGCGAGCACTCCGGCGGGGCCGGGAGCGGGAACGGAGATGATCAGCGCGGGCAAGGACGGCTCGCCAAGCGAGGTTCCGTACTGAAACGTCACGTTCCCGATCGAGCCGAGATCAAACCCGGCGGGGAGCCCAGATAAAGTGAACACCACCGAGCTCTGAACAAGCGGCGTGCCTCCGGTGACAGGGGAGTTGCCGGTGAGGGTGTTGTCCCCCGCCGAGAGCAGCCCGAAGTTCAATCCCTGCGGGCCGTTCTGCCCGTCCAAGTTCGCGCCGGGGAACGAGTCATGGGGTCCGAACAATCCCAGGCCCGCCGCGCTGATCCCATAGTCCGCGCCCGCGGGCGCTCCCTCGAGCACCGCCCGATATGCCCATTCGCCGCCCACACCGCCGCCCATCTCCGCCGACCCCCAGTGAACCTGCGAGCCCTCACCCAGCACGGCCGATTCTCGGCTGAGCGCAAGCGCCGGGCCGCTGATGTCAAAGAACACGCCTGTCAGCACATCGCTGGGCACCAGCACATCGCCCGTCGAAGAGTTCGTCAGCGTGATGTGGAGGCGATCGCCAACTGTCGAGAACGCGACTGTGGCGTCGCGCCCCGCGCCCTGGCCGCGGGCCACCATGGCCGCGCCGGCCGTAGAGCCGGTCGCGACGGTTGCAAGCAGACAGGCGGAAATCGCAAGCTTGTTGAGAGAATATCGCATCTTGAAGCTCCTTGCTGCGTGGTTCAATGCCCAAAGAGCGGACGTGGACGCCCCGCGGCGATATCCCCGGCTCCGCCTCGGCTTTGAATATGCGATCCACAGCTCAACCCGCAACGCCGCGCTCGCCTCAAAGTCATGCGACCGGCCGCACGACCGCGCAGGAACGCACGCCCCGCGTCCAGGCCGCTGATTGGGGACGCGCGAAGCCGCGCCAAGCCCCCCGACTTACCACACCCAACCCCGCTCGCCCAACCCGCTCCCGCGCCCCGACCCATCCACGCGATTCACCTCAGCCGCCGATCGGCACCCGCTCAACAACCTCCAGCCCGAAGGCCTCAAGCCCCGGCCAGTCGGTCTGATGGTTTGTGAGCAGCCGTAACTTCCGCACGCCCAGGTCGCGCAGGATTTGGCTGCCCACACCAATCTCTCGAACAGCGCTGGGAACGGCGTTCCCCGGGGCGGTCAGGCCGGGATCATCGGGAGCGTCCGCCCCCCCGCTCGCGCGGCCGACCCGCACGGCGCTGAGCCGGTTTGCGAGCCGCGCTCCCGGCACGTCAACGCCCGCATTCTCACCCGACGGCCGCAGGTACAGCACCACGCCGCGACCCGCCTTCTGGATCGCCCGCATCGAGGCGTGCAGTGTGTCGCCGGTTGCGCCCTCCGGCGAGGATCCCAGATCAAGGAACACGTCCCCCAGCACATCGCGGCGATGCACGCGCACCAGCGTGGGCTCATCCGCTTGGTGCGCGCTTTGCGATCCGCCCTCTCCCACCCCGCCCACGCACAGCGCGACATGCGGCAGCAGATCGACGAGCGACTCGTACGCGAAAAGGTTGAACTCGCCGATGCGAGTCCTCATCCGCGTGCCCGAGACGGGCTCCAGGCGGCGCACCAACGACTCCCGCGCCAGGCGATGCTCGATAATCTGCGCCACCGAGCACATCTTCAGGTTGTGCTTCGCGGCGATCTTCTCGAGGTCCGGCACCCGCGCCATCTCCCCGTCATCCCGCATGATCTCGATGATCGCCGCGGCCGGATACAGCCCTGCCAGCCTGCAAAGATCGACCGAACCCTCGGTCTGCCCGGTGCGCACCAGCACGCCCCCATCGCGCGAGCGGAGCGGATTGATGTGCCCCGGGCGCACAAAATCGTCGGGGCGCGTCGCCGGGTCGATCGCCATGCGGATGCCGCGCGCACGCTCGGGCGCCGAGACGCCGGTGGTGAACCCGTGACGCGGGTGCCCGTCGATGGAGATCGTGAACGCCGTGCCGCGGACGGTGGTGTTCACCGGCGCTTGAGGCGAGAGGTCCAGCCTGTCGCAGTCGGCCTCGGTAAGCGACAGGCAGAGGTAGCCCCGCGCGACTGTGAGCATGAACGTGATCGCCTCGGGCGTCACGAACTCCGCCGCGATGACCAGGTCCCCCTCGTTCTCGCGCTTCTCATCATCGGTGAGGATCACCATCCGCCCGGCACGGATGTCATCGAGAACCGCGGCGACGGGTGCGAATGGCATGGCCGATCGTAGTAGCCCGATCCGTCCGGCCTGTCACCGCACGGGTATCGTCCCTCATGCACGATCTTCCCCTCCTCAAGACCATTGCCGCGGCGTTCGCGGCCGCTTGGGTCTTCGGGCTTATCACGCAGCGCATCGGCCTCTCGCCGATCGTCGGCTACCTCATCGCGGGCATCGCGATCGGCCCTTACACGCCCGGCTTCCAAGGCGATGTCGATCTGGCCCAGCAACTCGCGGAGGTGGGCGTCATCCTGCTCATGTTCGGCGTCGGCCTCCACTTCCATGTCAAAGACTTGCTCGCCGTCAAGTGGATCGCCATCCCCGGCGCCATCGGCCAGAGCCTCGCGGCAACGCTCGCGGCCGTGGTGGTGTTCCACTTCTTTGGTTGGCCGCTGCGCTCCGGCATGGTCTTGGGCATGGCGATGGCAGTGGCGAGTACCGTGGTCCTGCTGCGCGTGCTCATGGACCGTGACATGCTCAACACCTCCCACGGGCACGCCGCCGTGGGCTGGCTCATCGTTGAGGATATTTTCACCGTCCTTGCGATCGTGCTGGTCCCCCTCCTGGCCGCGGACCCCTCCACCGGCGGTGCCGAAACGGTTGCTCAGCCGGAGGCCGCCTCCGTGCTGGCCTCGATCGGCTGGGCCATCGCCAAACTTGGCGCATTGGTCGCCATCGTCCTGCTCGCAGGCTCGAAGGTCGTGCCATGGGTGCTGACCCAGGTAGCCAAACTTCGTTCGCGCGAGTTGTTCACGCTCACGGTGCTGGTGCTCTCCATCACCATCGCGGTCGTGTCGGCCACGGTCTTTGACGCCTCCGTCGCGTTGGGGGCCTTCCTCGCGGGCATGGTCGTCGCGCAGTCACCCGTCAGCCATCAGGCCGCCGCCGATGCCCTCCCCATGCGCGATGCCTTTGCTGTCCTGTTCTTCGTCTCCGTCGGCATGCTCTTTGATCCCTTGTTCCTCGTCCACCAGCCCCTTATGGTCGCCGCGGGTCTGGGGATCGTTCTTGTGGCCAAGCCGCTTGCGGCTCTCGCCATCGTCTGGGTGCTGAGATACCCGGTGCGAACGGCGCTAACCGTCGCCATCGGCCTTGCCCAGATCGGTGAGTTCTCGTTCATCCTCGCGCAGATCGCCACTACCCACAACCTCCTGCCGGAGGAAGGCCAGCAGATCGTCGTCGCCACGGCGATTGTCTCGATAACGCTGAACCCTCTTCTCTTCCGCCTGCTCGACCCGTTCGAGAAGGCGCTTCGCAATCGCCCTGGGTTGTGGCGACGCTTGAACTCTCGCGCGGATCGTCGCGCCAATGCGCTCAACGCCCTAGGGCAGCCTGCTATCGCCGCGGCGGAGAAGCCGCTGGCAGTGATCGTCGGCTACGGGCCGGTGGGGCGTGTCGTTGACGCGCTTCTCCGCGATGCCGGCCTGCACACCGTCGTCATCGAGATGAACATCGACACCGTGGAGTCGCTGACCCGCGCCGGGCACAGCGCCATCTACGGAGATGCGACCCTCGCGGAGGTGCTGGACCAGGCGGGCCTCCGGCGAGCGGTCTACCTGGTCGTCACCCTCCCGCATTCTGCCAGCCGGGCGCCTCTCGTGCGTGCCGCCCGCGAACTGAACTCCGGCGTTCACATCATCGTGCGTGCCCGATACCTCAAGGAGCGCGATGTCCTCGCAGATGCGGGCGCGGACACTGTCATTTTCGAGGAAGGCGAGGCCGGTCTTGCCCTCGCCCGCCACGTCATGCAGCACCGCGGCCTCGACGAGGCGACGGTTGACAAACTGCTCAGGGCGCTTCGAAAGGTCTGGGGCATGCACCAATAGCCCTCGCATTCACCTCCCCGCAGGCTCATCTCCCCTCATCGCAACTCAAGAGGTCCGTTATGCGTTACTTCCCACTCCCGCTGATCCAGGACGTGCCGCCTCGGACCGCCGCACTCCTCGAAGGGCGGCAGGAACTGGTCCAGGACGCCCAGTGGCTGGCCCAGACCACCAGGGCGTTCGCCATCGACTGGAGTCTGAGACTCGTTGGCGCCCTTGTCGTCCTGATCCTGACGTGGTTCATCGCCAACTGGGCCCGGCGCACGATCAACCGCGCCCTGAACAGGCCCCGCCTGGACCAGACCTTCGGCCGGTTCCTCGGCAACCTCGCGCGGTGGGCGGTCATCGTCATCGGGCTGGTGGCGTGCCTGGGCGTCTTTGGGGTCAATACCACCAGTTTGGCCGCGATGGTCGGCGCGGCGGGCCTGGCCATCGGCCTTGCGCTGCAGGGAAGCCTTTCCAATCTTGCCGCGGGGATCATGCTGCTGGTGTTGCGCCCCTTCAAGGTGGGCGATTCCATAAGGGTCGGGGGTGTGGAGGGGACCGTATACGAGATCGAACTCTTCAACCTCAAACTCAACGCGCCCGACTTCCGGCGCATCATCGTGCCCAATAGCCAGGTCTTCGGGGGCGTCATCGAGAACTTCAGTCATAACGCGCGCCGGCGCGCGGATGTCACCGCGATCGTGGACCACGCCGCCGATATCGCCCGCACGCGTGAGGTGCTGCTGGGGGCGGCGGCCGGCGTTGGCGACACCCTCGAAGAGTTGCCCGCCGAGGTGTATCTCAATGACATTGCTGCATCGGGAGCCAACTGGAGAGTGAGCATCTGGTGTACGAACGCGGACATGGGCTCCGTGAGGCAACGTTTACTTGAACGAGTGAGAAGCGACCTGATAGCAGCGGACCTCCCGCTGGCCAAGCCTCAGATGGACATACGGATCCGACCAGAACTTGGCGGAGAAGAGGAAACTGACGAATCCCAAACATAATCGCACGGCACCATAAGTTGCGCGTTCGAGTTGCTTACAACATACGGCGTCTCTAATATCCGGTCCACCCTTTGCCCGAGCCATCCGACGCTCGACAGAGGGAGCACATTGTCACGACTTGTTTCCGGCAGTTCCGCTGCCCCGACCCTTGAAAGGATTGCACATGGCCCGTCCCACATCGCTCGGCCGTCTCTCGGTCGCCGACCTCCAGGCAGAGATTTCTCGGCGTCAGAAGTCCGCGGGAAAACTGGTTCGCCAGAGGAATCGACTGCTGACCCAACTCAACAAACTCGATAGACTGATCTCTCAATCAGGTGGGCAGGCCGCCAAGCGCACGCGCGGCTCGGCATCCGGCCGCCGTCGGGCGAAGAACGAGTCCAGTCTGTCCCAGGCACTCCACGGATTGCTCAAGGGCAAGACCATGTCCGTGACCGATGCCGCGACGAAAGTGCAGGAAGCAGGCTACAAGACCACCTCGCCCTCGTTCCGCACCATCGTCAACCAGACCCTGATCAATCACTCGAAACTGTTCCGGCGCGTGGATCGCGGCCAGTACACGTCGAAGTAGTCCGCACTCTTCCAGACACGCGATGCAAAGACGGCCCGGGCCGAGCCCCGAGCCGTCTGTCATTTTGGGCAATCTTTTCTAGCAAGCGCTGTCAGGGAACGGGGATCGGCTCGCGCGTCAGGCGGCTGGGGCGATCCGTCAGCCACAGACGGCCCATGTCCTGCCAGAACATGCGGGCGTTCTCGTCGAACGTCACCGTCATCGCATTGTCCACATCCTCCGGACGCTGATACAGCGTGTCCAGATTCGGGGTGGGGTCCGACTTCACCTCGTCGTACTGTGAGGAACAGCCGCAAGCGCCGGCGAGGCCACTGGCCAGGGCAACAACAACCAGAGGGCGACGGAAAGACGCTCGTGGGTTCATGAAACACTCCTCTGCAAGGGTCTAGGTTGTACCGGCCTTACCCCCCCGCGTCAACCCCCATCCACCGACCCCAACGCCGCCGGGATTCTGAAACTGCCCGCATTCCCTTTCCCCATGCCCTACCTTGAGCCGACCAGAATAACCGTCAATACTCCTCGGGCATGTCGCCCCAGCGCTCCCCGAGTTCACCATGACCACATACGCCCTTCCAAAGGCGCTGGATGCGGAACTTCTTTCGGCATCTCACGGTCTTGCGCGATCAATTCGGGCTGTAGGGGCGATGCGACCCAGCAGTTCCGATGCCTCAGGCACCCCCGTTCAGGTTAGCACCGGCCTGCGTGCTTCCGATCTCGCGCGGATCGGTCAGTTCGTCGAATGCACCCGCCGTCTCATGTTTCCCGGGTTCTTCGATCCGGAACCCATTGATGACGCCTCGCTGGATATCCACGTCCGCAGCCTTGTCGGCTCCGCCGCTGCGTTTCTCCATGAGGAAGTTCGAGCGGTGATGCGGTATCCCGGGCGCTCCGGCCAGCCAACCAATGCAGGATCAGACTTCGCGGAGAACGTCGTTCTGGCCTTCATGCTTCGCCTCGTAGGCCTCAGGCAGATGCTGGCCCTTGATGTCCAGGCCGCCTTCGACGGCGACCCTGCCGCGGAGCACACCGATGAGGTCGTGCTGTGCTACCCGGGGCTGGACGCCGTATTCGCGCACCGACTCGCCCACGAACTTTACATCCTCGGGGTTCCCCTTCTGCCGCGCCTGATCGCCGAGCAGGCGCACTCTCGCACCGGGATCGACATCCACCCCGGCGCGAAGATCGGCGAATCGTTCTTCGTCGATCACGGCTCGGGCACCGTCATCGGTGAGACCAGCATCATCGGCAAGCAGGTCAAGGTCTACCAGGGCGTCACGCTGGGCGCGCGCTCGTTCCCCAAGGACGAACGCGGGCGCGCGATCCGTGGCATCAAGCGGCACCCCACGATCGGCGATCGGGTGAACATCTACGCCGGGGCGGTCATCCTCGGCGGCGACACCGTGATCGGCGACGACTGCGTCATCGCCGGCGGGGTGTTCGTCACTTCGTCGGTTCCGCCGGGGCATGTGGTGCAGCAGCCCCGCGCCGACCTCACGCTCCGCCCGCACGCGGCGTCTACCGCCAAGCCGGGCGACAAGAAAGGAACGGGGGCGCGAGCCGCGGCCGCTCCACCGCCTGCCCCTTCCCCCGTTGCCGCACAGGACGGGCGTGCAACCGCCGGCACGCTGTCGCCCGACCTGCACTGGCTGGGCGACGGCGCCGGGATCTGAGCGTATGCCCCGGCTGCCCGAGCCCCGCACACCCGCGCTCCGCGAACTCGCGAAGCAACTCCGCTTCCAGCCCGCCGAGGCTTCTCGCCGCCAACTCGACCGTGTTGAAGACCTCGCGCTCCAGTTGCTCACCGAGCACCAGCCCCAGCGCGAATGGCCGGTCGAGTGGGTGGTCTTCCGAGTGACGGGCTTTCGCGTCGAGATCGCTGCCCCCGAACTCTCGGGCACGGTCACCGCTCAGGCCCTTCTTCACGACCTCGGGGCGCTCGTTCAGATTCTCAGTGCGGCGACGCGTGACACGGACACCGCGCTCCGCAACGCCTCCGGCAATCAATGGCTCACGCTTGAAGAACTCCGCGCGAGGTGGGATGTCTCGCGTCAGACGATCGACCGTTATCGCCAACTTGGGCTGTTCTCACGGCGCGTCCGGGTGGCTCGGTCGCCAGGCAAGGGACGGGGGAGTGCCCCGCACCGCACGCTCTTTGACCGCACGATCGTCGAGGCGTTCGAGCGCACGCACCCCGACACACTCACCCACGCCGCGGCGTTCTCCCGCACCGATCGCGATCTGTCCTTGCGCCTGCACCGGCGCGCGGCCCGGTATCAGCACCTTCTCGGCTGGTCCCTCACGCGCATCGCGCAGCGGCTCGCGCCCCGCATCGGCCGCTCGGTGGGTGCGGTGCGGCGTTCGATCCTTGCGGCCGACGCGGACTGCCCTGCACCCCTCTTCCCCGCGCGTCGCCCGCTCCGGGCCGCGGGCAAGGCCGAAGCGGTATACAAGTTTGGTCGGGGCGGGCGCGCCCGGGACATCGCTCGCACCACGGGCCGCAGTCGGGCCAGCGTCTATCGCATGGTCGCTTCGGAACGCGTGCGCCGCCTCAGGTCACTCAACCTCACTGGACCGGCCCGCCCCGACTTTGCCGCGCCGCGCGCCTCTGGTGGGCCCCTTCTGCTCCGCTCTCCGGAGGTAACGCAAGGCCTCGGCCGGCCCCTGCCGCACACCATCACGGAACTCATCGAGCACGCCGCGACGACCGAGGCAGCAGCGCCGCGCGAGCACGCCATCGGCAGTGCGTACGCGCTGCTGCGGTTTGAGTGTACACGAGCGATCGGCGAACTTGGGGGGCGGCCGACCATCTTGGGCAGCGAGCAGGGCAAGGCGAGAGCCAGGCCCGGCGCCGCCGTTGGACCCTCCATCGGCATCGACTGGATCGAGACGCACCTGCGCTGGGCGTCGCGCCTGAAGGTCGAACTCGTTCGCTCGCAACTGGGCCTGCTCCTGCGCACGATCGAATCGCAACTCGCGCGCCCGCTGGCGGCGATCCCCGGCGCGTCGGCTGTCGGACTGGTTGAAACGCTGGCTGGCGCGATCTTCGACGCCGCGGATCGGCACGACCCCTTCAAGGGCGGTCGCCTCGCCGCGCCCGCGGGCATCGCGCTCAACCGCGCTGCGGCCAGATGGTTGGAGGCGCACCCACTCCCCGCGGCGTCCGCGACAACCGCGCTCGCACCGGCGCGGAGTCTGGCTCGGCCCGTCTCATCCCACGCGCGCCTCGACCACATCTGGGTTTCGATCACGCCCTGGGACGCATGGCTGGAGCCGCCGCAAAGCGTGCGAGATCGGGTTGACTCGCTCGTCGGTCGGGAGCGGGCGGTCCTTCTGGCGCGCCTCGGTTGGGACGCCCGCCCTCCTCGGACGGTGATCGAGACCGCGCGTGAACGGTCAATGGCACCGCTGGCGGTTATTCGCGTGGAGCGGAGCGCGATGAGGCGGCTGCTGTGACCAGCCCGCAGAAAGTCCGACAGACGGTTTGGGTCATGCACTCCGGCGCGCTGGGCGACTGGGTGCTGGTGTGGCCGCTGCTCCGCGCGCTCGGGCGCGCGGATGCGCAGGTCGTCGCGGTCACGCACGAAAGCAAGGCGAGACTCGCCGCGGAATGGATCGACTGCGCACCCGGCGCAATCGTCCCGCTCCGCGGCGGGATCGAGCAGGCGCGCCTGACGCGCTGGTGGTCAGGGCCTGATTCCTGCCACAGTCTGGGTACCCCGTCGATCCGCGACAGTCCGCTTCTCGTTCCTTCCCCCGACCGCATCATCACGTTCCTCTGCGACGACTCGGCACCGGCAGGTCGCGCCTGGCTTGCCGCCGCCGCAGCCGAGTTCCCGCACGCCGCCATCGAGGCCGCCGGTGCGCACGGCTTCCCTTCGCGCACAGAACTCTGGGCGCGAGCGGATGTGGCCACGCGCGGCGGCATCCCACCCCGCATCAATCCGTCCGGGCCGATCGTCTGTCATGTCGGCGCGGGTTCAATCGACAAGCGATGGCCGCTGGATCGGTGGGCCGCGCTCATTGGGACACTCCGGGCGCAAAGGCGCACCGTTGAGGTGCTTGCGGGCGAGGTCGAGCAGGAACGGTTCAACGATGCGGAGCGAGCGTGCTTCGGCGCGCTCGGCGGCCGCTTCGTCGGCGAACTCGAACGCCTCGCGATAGCCATCGCCGCGGCCCGCCTGTTCATCGGTGCCGACACCGGGCCGACGCACCTCGCCGCGCAACTCGGCATCCCGACGCTCGCGCTCTTCGGGCCGACCGATCCGGGAATCTGGGCACCCATTGGTCCGGCGGTGCGTGTGCTGGCCCCGCCGACGGCGCGCCCGATGGAGTGGCTGGAGGTGGAGCGGGCGCTTCCAAATGTCCGTGCGATGATCGAGGGCGCGCGTACACTCTGGCCCGAATGAACAGCGAGCAGGTCATGTACACGCCCGGCCAGCGCATCCGCGTCACCCAGCAGGTGCCGCGCGAGCGCGACGCGTTCACCACGACCGTCGAGGGCACGGTGGTGAAGTTCGAGCAGCAGAAGACCGGCTCGTGGTACGCGCACAGCAGGGCCGACAAGTTGTGGCTCGACCGCCTCGAACTCCGCAAGGCCGATGGCGAGATCGTGGTCCTGAACCTCGACCGCTACTCGCGGGTCGAAGTCATCACCGTGCGCTAGCCGCGCCGGAACCAGGCACCCGGAACCCGGTCACCTCTCCGGCATGTAGTTCAGCGCCGGCGTGGGCAGCGAGTTGAACGACCAGACGTTGTGGCTGGTGACGTGCCAGGGCGAAAGCCCGCCGCGGAGGCGCACCGTGATGGGCTGGGTGATGGGCCTGCCGCCCGCGACCGATTCAAGCCCCTTGATCGGACGGATCACATCCACCCTCGCTTCATCCCCCTGCACCCAGATGCGCGAGACGTGGTACGTCGGCAGCGACTCGTTGCCCTCCTGCATCGGCACCGCGCCAAACGCGATCAGGTCGCACACGCGCTGATACACCAGCGCGTTCACGCCCTGCGGCAGGTTCACCGCGAACCGCGGCCCGGGGATGCCCGCGCCCGAATCCGGGAGGGGCGCGCCGCCAGCGGACCACTCCGCCGACTCCTCGGGCGGGTAACGCGTCGCCACCCACCGCACCGACTCGATCATCAGCGGGGGGATCGGGTCTGAGTTCGGGTTGGAAAAGCCCCGCTCCCCGTCCACAACCGGGTTGATGACGTTGTGCCCGACGCAGCCGGGCACGAACATCGCGGCGAGCGGAAGCGCCAGGAGAACGAAGAGTTTGGTCGAGCGCTGCATGGACTTTCACCTCGGGTCGGGTGGGTTCGGAACGGCCAACGGAAGCAGGAGAGTCTAAGCGCGCCCGCACGATTCGGCGACGTGGGCGGGACTTTCGGAGGAACTCAGAGAAGCAGAGAGAGCAGAGAAAAAGCAGAGGAAGAATCGACCCGGGCCTGGCAACAGAGCCGACTCATCCGGCCCCGCGGCCCTTGCGCTCGTTCGTTTCCGGAGTTCTCATCTCTGCTCCCCTCTGCTCCCTCTGCTCGCTCTGAGTTCCTCTTGTTTGAGTTCTTGCCTTACCCCCTGCCCCGAGCGTGCGGCTTCCCATCCTCGTGCGCATCGGCCGGGCCGGCATCGACGGCCTCCGACCGCTTCTCAGTCACCCGCCCCAGCGCGTGGGGCAACTCGATCCCCGCCTGTAGTGCCAACTCGTGCAATCGCGGCAGCGAGCCGACAAACCCGGACAAAAAGTCCGCGGTTGTGGAGCGGCCGTTGGAGTTCATGCCCGAGTCCCAGACCGTGATCTTGTCGATCTTGAGGTTCTGGATCGCCTTGACCTGCTCTGCCACCAGTTTGGGCAACTGCTCGATGAGCAGCAGCGTCGGGCCGACCTGCGGCTGGCTGCCGCACGCCTCAATGAGCCGCCGGTACCCCTCGGCCTTGGCTTCGAGTACCTTGCGCGTGCCCTCGGCCTCGGCGGTGTACTTGGCCAAAATCGCGTCGGCCTCGCCCTGCGCCTCGATGCGGCGCTTCTCGGCCTCGGCGTGGGCCGCGATCTCGACCCGCTTCTTCTCGACTTCCTGCGGCGCGAGTTGCTCCTTGCTGAGCCTCGCCAACTCCTGCTCGCGCTGCGCGATCATGATCGCCTCGCTCGCCTTGGCGGTGGCGACATCCGCCCGCCGCTTGGCATCGGCGCGGACCTCGGCGAGTTTGGCGTTGGATTCGGCGATGGTCGCCGCGGACGTGTTCTCGCCGGTCGTCGCGCTGGCCTCGGCCTCGGCGACGCGGATGCGCTGCTCCTGCTCGGCCTTCTTGCGAGCGGCGATGGTCTCGGCCTCGCGCTGCGCGCTCGTCACCTCGATATCCCGCTTGGCCTGCACCTCGCCCGTCACCGCCTGGGCCTCGTAGCCCGCGACCGCGATGCGTTTGGCCTGCTCGGCCCGCTTCTGCCCCTCCACCGCCGTCGCGGCCTCGTTGGCCACCTGCACCGTCCGCTCACGCACCGCCATCGCCTCGCCCACCGCGCCGTCGCGCTCCTGCTGGGCGACATCGACCTTGGCGCGGTTGATCGCCTCCGCCGCCGCCCGCTTGCCGATCGCCTGGATGTACCCTGACTCGTCGGTGATATCGCGGATGTTCACGTTGATGAGGTCGAGGCCGATCTTGTTGATCTCCTGGCCGACGTTCTCGTTGATGAGCATCATGAACTTCTCGCGGTCCTTGTTGATCTCCTCGATCGACAGGGTCGCGATCACCAGGCGCAACTGGCCGAGGATGATGTCCTGGGCCTGCTCGCGCACCTGCTGCGGGTTGAGGCTGAGCATGCGCTCGGCCGCATTGTTCATCAGCACCGGGTCGGTCGAGATTGCAACGGTGAACGTGCTCGGCACGTTGACGCGGATGTTGTTGAGCGACAGCGCGCCCTCGAGCGGGATCTCGATCACGAGCGGCTCGAGCGACAGGTACGCGTAGTCCTGCACCAGCGGCCAGACAAACGTGCCGCCGCCGTGGATGCACTTGCTCGCCCGTCCGCCGCGAACCTTGCCGTAGACCACGAGGATGCGGTTGGACGGGCAGCGCTTGTAGCGGGTTGCGCCCCACGCGACGAGCACCAGCACGGCCAGCCCGAGCGCGCCGAAAAACAGGATGATGAGCAGGCCGGTGACATCCTGGTTTCCCTGCTGCGCGATCGCGAGCACGTTGCCAAGACCGTTGTCGAATGTCTGCATGGACTCGTTCATTGTTCGATCCTCCGAACTTGCTTTCGTGGACCGGCATTCGAGCCGGTCATCCGCCTCTGGTGGTCCGGCTCTCCGAGCCGGCGTCTCCTCGCTCATTTCCCAATCGCTACACCGCCCGCGCCACCGTCAGCGTGTTGTCCCCATTCACCCCCATTACGCGCACGCGTGTCGAGCGGATCAACTCATCTTCCGCCGACACCGCGTTGAACGTCCGCTGGCGACCGTCCACCACCAGCATCACCTGCCCGGTGCCCTTGCCCGTCGGTGGCACGGCGACATACACCGACCCTTCGAGCCCGACAGTTGAGCCAGCGTGGATGTTGCCGGAGGATTGCAGTTCGAGCATGCCGCGGAGCATGATCGCCATGACCCACATCATGATCGCGCCGCCGAGCAGGCCCATGCCGATCGAGGCGGGGATGCCCCACTGGAGGCCGCGGTAGCCGATCAGCCCGGCCCAGCCAAAGCCCATGACAAACGCCATGACCGTCTGCACGCTGAAAAATTTGACACCCTCGCCGCCGTGGGCGTGATGGTCGGCGCCGCTGCCGGCATCGTGGCCGTCGATGTCCGCGCCCGCGCCAAGCGACAGCATCAGCAGACGCACGAGGAACAGCCCGCTGCCGATGAGGGCGGGGCCGGTGAACCACGGGGCCTGATCGCCGAAGAACAGGTGAAACACGGCGCGACTCCTTCCCGCGAGACCCCCAGGCAGTGTAACCGAATGGTCGCCAGCGTGCCAAAGGCCCGACCCTCCCGGCCGGAGACATCAGAGACTCCCAACCCCCAGCAATCTCCGTTGGCTTTCTCTCCCGGAACGGGAGACACGTCCGCCAAGGCCATACCTCTCACCATTGCGTGTACCCGCATGTCAGCAGCAACCATGCGAGCGGGAGTCTTTGCCCGTACTTTGTAGGGTGAGCCTCCCAGAGGGTTGCCCGGACCCATGTTTTCTTCTATAATCAAATCGTGAGCCCCGGAACATGGACTTCCGCTGGATCGACTGGAACATCGACAAGGTTCAGAGCCACGGCGTTGAGCCCGAGGAGGCGGAACAGGCCGTTCGCGGCGCCCGGCCGCCGTACCCACGAAGTGACCTTGATGGCCGGCGGCTCGTCCGGGCCAGGACCGACTCGGGCCGGTACCTCCAAGTGGTGTTCATCATCGACCCGGATCGCGGCGCTTTCGTCATTCACTCCCGCCCGCTGAACGTTCGAGAGCAACGCAACTTCCGAAGAGAGACCAAATGAGTAACCGCAAGCGACTCAAACCCTCTTGGGAGATGACCACGGCCGAACTTGAGGCCCTGACCAAGGACCTTGACGATGAGTTCGTGGCCGACAAGTTCAAGCCTTTGACAGCCCGCGAGCGAACGGAGTGGGAGACGATCAAGCGCGGCCGGGGCAGGCCTCTCGTCGGCAAGGGAGCCAAGGTCGTCTCCGTCAGCATCGAGCGCGACCTGCTCGCCCGGGCCGACAAGGCGGCCAAGCGGGTTGGCGTCAGCCGCGCCCGCCTTGTCGCGGCGGGGCTTTCTCGCGTTCTTGATGACCTCGATCAGAAACGCCGGACCGCCGTCGCCAAGCCGCGAGCCCGCAAACGCGCGGCGTGAGCCCTCCTATTTGCTGCTCTGCTGCTTTGCTGCTCTGCCGCTCTGTTCCTGCTCTTCCCACCGCGTCTTCAACCCGTGCTCCACTTTCAGCAGGTCCAGCACCTTGCCCACCATGAAGTCCACGATCTCTTCCACCCTCGTCGGGTGCAGATAGAACCCCGGGTTCGTCGGGCACACAATCGCGCCCGCGAGCGTGAGGGTCCGCATGTTCTCGATATCAATCAGGCTCAGCGGCGTCTCCCGGTGGCAGACGATCAGCGGGCGGCGTTCCTTGAGCGTGACCATCGCCGCGCGGGTCAGCAGGTTCGAGCCCGACCCCGTCGCGATCGCGCCCAGGCTCGTGCTCGAGCACGGCATCACCACCATCCCGTCGTGCAGGAAACTCCCCGAGGCGATCGTCGCGCCCACATCCTTGTTCGGATGGATCACCAGCCTCGCCGCGGCCCGCGCATCGGCGATGCCCGGGCACATCGACGCGAACTCGACGTGCGTCACGCCCGCCTCATCGAAGAGCAGCCGCCGTCCATACTCCGTCACCACCAAGTGAACTTCCGCGCTGCCGTCACCGCTCAGCAGCAGTTGCTCCAGCAGCCGCAGCGCGTACGCCGCGCCCGAGGCTCCGGAGATTCCCAGCACATACCGGCGCGGCCGGGTGGTCGCGCGGGGAACAACCGGCTCATCAATGATCGTCGTAGGCATGGCTGAGTATTCGCGCGCCGCAGTGCTTTGGGTATCCCTCAGCCCCCTCTGAACCACTGTTGGAGGAACGCGAAGATATCCGGCACGCCCTGCGTGCCCGACCCGTCGTAATCCGCGCCTGGGCCCTGCGCGAACCATGCGGCCAGGAAGGCGAAAATGTCCTGCACCGTCCGCAGACCATCGAGGTCAAAGTCCGCGTGCGGCACACGCGCCAGGCCCGCGGAGGGCATGAGCGTCACTGCGCGGTTCGTCGCCGATTGCGGACCATTGGGCTCGATCCGGACGGCGAACAGGTCGGACCCGGTGTCCGACGGTTCGGGGAACGGGCTCGTGATGGTCACGCTCAGACTGCCATCGCCGTTGGCGGCTACCGCGCCGATCTCCGCCCGCCCCGCGCTGCCTGGCGCGTGGAAGACACTCACCCGGTCCGGCGACACGCCGATATCCGCTTCAAGCCAGTCCCGCACGTTCACCACGAGCGTCTGCACGCAGGCGCCCGCCGCGCTGACGGGCGAGGTCGGCGGCGAGAACTCGGTGACCGACAACTCGGCATCCGGCTTGCCCACCAGCCCCGCGCGCCACGCGTCGAACTGCGTGCGGAGTTGCAGGACCGGGTCGATCGCGCCAGCGCTCTGGTTGGCGACGTTGAACTCCATGAAGTAATCACCGGTCGCGCACCCCACACCATCATTGAACGCTCCGCCCACGTTGTTCACGACCATCATCGTGCTCAGCGTCTGCAGCGGCACCAGCGCATCAAGGTCGCCATCCTGGTCCACATCCGCGAGTTCCAGCCGGCCCGGGGTATTCTGCACAGTCGTCAGCACCGCGGGCGTTGCAAAGGCTCCTCCTCCGAGGCCGCGAAAGACGCCGAGACGGCTCGCCGCGGTCGCGCGTGTCAGGCCCACGAGGTCCACGATGCCGTCGCCCGTCACGTCCGCGATCGCCACACCGCCGGGCACCGGCCCGAGCGCGAGCGTCTGCGCGGCGTAGTCGCCCCCGCCCGCGATCAGCAGCACCAGGCCGTTGTTCCCGCCCGCGGCGGACACAATATCCAGATCCCCATCGGCGTCGATGTCCCCCACGCGTATCTGCGCGATGCCCGCGCCGCCCGCCGGAAGCACGCCCGCAAGCAACGAGAGCGACCCGCCCGGGACCGTCTCGTTGCGGAGAATCGAAACGCCCGCCGTGCCGCCGCTCCCCAGCACGAGGTCCAGATCGCCGTCGCCCTCAAGGTCCGCCGCGACGATGGCCTGCGGGTTATCGAGGCACGCGATGCTCAACGCCGGCGCGAACGCGCCACCCCCGGTACCCAGCATCACGCTCAGCGTGTCGCCGAGCGCGTTGCACACCGCAATATCCACGATCCCGTCGCCGTTGAAGTCGCCTGTCGACACGCCGTTTGGCCCATCGCCCGCCGTCAGATGCACGGGCGCGCCGAACGCGCCGGTCGGTTGGCCCATCCCGTTTGTCAGTCCGGGCAGCACCGTCGCGCGGTCGCCCACCATGGACGCAACCACGATGTCGCGCACGCCGTCGCCCGTCACATCCGTAACCACCAAATCCCGCGGCGCCATCAGGCCGGAATAGTGGACCGGCGCGGCGAACGCGCCCTGCCTGTCGCCCGTGCTGATGTTCAGGTACACGCTCACACTGCTCGATGCGCCGGCGTTGATGCACACCATGTCGGGGCGTGAATCGCCGTTGATGTCCGCCGCGCGGCTGACAAAGGGGGTTACCTGGGCGCGGTAGAGACCGTTGCAACCGTCGCGATCACCGGTGCGGGCGATGAGCATGTACGCGATGTGCGCCGACTTGGTGAACATCGGGGGCGGCGAGCCGCACCCCGTCGGGTCGCCCGATGAGCACGAGCAGCGGCCGTCCCCGCCCATCACTCTTGCTGCTTCCATCCCGGCCATGAGTTTCGCCGCGAGGTCGCCGGGGGTGGTAAGCACCGCGGTTTCAGCCATCTGCACCACCGGCGCGCCCGTCAGCACATTGCCCTGGATGGCGTAGATGATGTCCGCGCCCGCGTGCCCGATCGCGCTGGCGCGCCCGGTGATTCCGCCGGCCCACTGGCCCGCGCTGGTGCCGGTGAACGTTGCCGCGCGTCCGTTGAGGCGGGTGTCGCACAGGCCGTACTGGCGCGTCTGGTGGCCGGAGTCGAACGTGGCGAGGCCGGTGATGATGTCCGCCGGTGCGATGCCCATGAGCAGGCGGTCGCGGATGTAGACGCGGTTGAAGCCGCCCTGGTCGACGAAGGACTGGGCGGTGGCGGCGCCGATGCCGGTGAGGAGAACGGGGGTATTGGCCTGGAGGTCAAAGCCGGTGAGGCAGGTGGCCGAGCCGACAGCGACCTCGCCGGTGCGGGTGTTGATGAGGATGATGGACCAGGTGGCGTGGGCGGGTGCTGCCCAGCCGAGGGCGCACATGGCGCACATGGCCGCGAGGATGAGGCGCGGGAGCGTGCGGAAGGGCGGGGTGGAGGGTGGGGTGGTCATATGGAGAGTGTCGCACATGGG
>Ga0163152_10001874_pt1 | contig 31985 bp, 26 predicted proteins | sample OliLakLV19MP8IB2_FD_148635 | JGI IMG/M metagenome (GOLD analysis project Ga0163152, IMG submission 148635) | Freshwater microbial mat bacterial communities from Lake Vanda, McMurdo Dry Valleys, Antarctica - Oligotrophic Lake LV.19.MP8.IB-2 | ecosystem: Environmental > Aquatic > Freshwater >...
GAGACACTATTGGTTATCAACCTTTTGCACATGATACAATTGTATTGAATCCGGGCACAGGAATTGAAAATGTATTAACCGTTGCTCAGGTTTACAGCTTTGAGCAGAGTATTTATATTCAGTTAGCCAAAGTAATACCGCATGCACAGGTAACTGTTTACGATCTTGCGGGAAAAGAAATATATGCGTCCGATCTGAATAACCTATCAACAGTAATTCCGGTAAATGCACCAAAAGGAATTTACCTTGTTGAAATAATTGCAGCGGAAGGCAGATTTACAAAAAAGGTTTATTTGAATTAACAACTATGTTAAACTATCATTTTTAATGACTGTGGAAAATGAAAAGTAATCGCTTTAATATAAAAACATATTCTGCTTTTGCCTGCGCATTTCTAATAAATGGAAATGCAAAGGCAGAAGTGGAATATACAGATATTGAACCGGATATTGTGCTTGATTCTGATTTTGAAAGTGGTGGTGTTGATATGGATAATAATGGAATTATTGATTTCGCATTTTTAAATTTTTCGTATCCTTGGTATAGTCCTGGTTATTCATTCATCGAAAGGATTTTCGTAGGACCATATGGAACACCTTTAAATGAAGTTGCAGGAACAGGGAGTTGGTTCTATTTTCCTTATGCGATCGAATTTGGAAATTTTATTGATAGTTCACTCAGTTTTCAAAACTATGGATTTCAACAAATGGCGTGGCGAATATTTATTTCTTTAGAAACTGCTTCCGGCGAAATTATTTCCGGAACAGGTTATGGAGGAGAATGGTATCCCGAAATGCTTGACCATTACCTTGGGGTGCATTTTATAGATGAAAATGCAGATTATCATTACGGTTGGATACGCTGCGATGTTAAAGATGAAGGCAGAACATTAGTAATTAAAGATTATGCCTACGAAAAGTTTATTGAGCATGAAATTATTGCAGGAGACACTATTGGTTATCAACCTTTTGCACATGATACAATTGTATTGAATCCGGGCACAGGAATTGAAAATGTATTAACCGTTGCTCAGGTTTACAGCTTTGAGCAGAGTATTTATATTCAGTTAGCAGAAACCCTATTGGCAACCGTACAAACTCCGATTGACGAGCTATGAGCAGCCAGTTATCTGACGACTTGGACTACACAGACACGGCTTAGAATGCATACGTTTCAAAAATAAATTTGTAAAAAAAGCCCAATCCACTCCACCGCACAAAACACACTTTCATTTTTTTGCCGAGACACAAATCCACCTGAAAAAAAATGAAAGAGTGTTTTCGTCAACGCTTTAAGGAAGCCTAACCAATTGTTATCCTAAGTCTCATCTAATACAAAATATGTTTGAATTGTGTTTGGATGATACTGGTATTCATTTACAACTTCTAACGCTTTCTTCCTGATTAGGTCTTTACTCGATTCAGGAATTTTACTCACGATATTGTTTGTGTTCTCAGGGCTGACAAGCCTTATTGTGAGAATACTTTCTCCAATGTATTCTAAAACCATCAATAATTTATTTGTCAATTTGCACGGAATATTATTTCTATTCTTTTCATAAGCCTTGGTAACAAAAAGTTGAATCATATAAGAACTTATAGGAACATTATTATCCGCTTTCCATTTCTTAAGAACCATAATAATCTTTTTTTGTGTTGGAGTTAGGCGAACAGATGCTTGTAATGGAATATCAGTTTTAGTAATAGTAGGTTTTGAAAACAAGCCTTTATTATTAACATACAAGTTTGATGCTGTGCTTTTGGAATTATCATTAATTGCTCTCATTGGCACAACATCAATACTAACTTTTTCCCCTGCTAAACTGAAAACAAGTCCAATGGATTTCTTTTGGTCAACTACTTCTACAAGTGAATTATCTTTAAAGTTATCTTCAAATACTCTCAATACCGAGTGGTACATTTCATCCATCACAAAACTGTTACGATAAAAACGAACCATAATATCAAAATCAGATTTTCCTTTAATAGCAGTACCCTTTGCATTTGAGCCCCATTGAAATGGAACATCAGAAAGTTTAGCGTTAAACTCTTTTTCCAAAAAATTTATAATTTGCTCACATTTTCTTTCACTCATCTTATACAAAGAAGAACTTCTGTCAGTTTGAACAGCAAAAGCAAATGTGTTGAGGTAAGCATCAGTATTTATCGCTTTTGTATTCGCATTAACTTCATCTACAATAGCACCGACAACAAATCCACTGCCTCCGCCAATCAGAGCCCCTTTTCCACTTGCTTTAAATAATTCAAACCAGTCGAATTTTATTTCGGGGTTTTCCTCCATTCTATTAAACTGTTTAAAAACATTTAGCAAGCCTATAATTAGCGTTCCGCCAATTGCTCCATTCATCGCATATTTTGTTTTTCTATCCATAAAGATTTCGTCTTAGTTTTTTTTGGAACAAATTGTCAAACTTCTTTAATGTTTGGTCTCCATAATGATAGATATAGTTATAGTAATCAGAATAACATTTAATTTCCAGTGGCAATCTTTTTTCATACTGAATAATTCGCTTGTCTACTTCAATTTTAGAGACAATACTTTTGGGTAGTTCGAAATAATGTTCTTTTAAAGTTAAGAAGTCAACATAGCTTTCATCACATTCATTCTTTATTTTGTAAAATTCATTCCTCTTTTCTCCGCTCAAAATATTCAATTCCTGTTCTTCATAAGTTTCAATGTAATTATATTGAGTGAATGGAAGCAATTCTTGTCCTAGCTCAAAATTTCTAGTAATGATAGATTCTAGCCAATCCATTAGAAATTTATCTTGAAACTCATCGAAGGTCAGTAAACTAATATTAGAGTTTTCTATTGCTTTGAAAGCACCACGTTGAAAACCATTCTTTGAAATTATCAATCCATGTGATGCTCCAGAATCACTGACAATAGTCCGAAGGGAATGAACAACATTTTGTGGTACATTCGATTCCCAAAACTTGCACTCACATAATATCTTCGTATTTATACCAGCACTTTTTTCTGAAAATACATCAACTTCTACATTCCCTCTAACTGTTACAATTTTCTTTTCTAGTTCGGTTTTAAACCCACATTCCATTAATATTTTAGCTACTTCTGTTTGGAGTGCTCTCCAATTCAATGGTGTTCTATTGGTGATTTTCATCCTAAATTTTTTTGTCTATTGTGAAACCAATGTTTTTTGCATACTCATTTAGGTCTATAGCAGGTACTGTTCCAATTGCTTGTTGCAAATATCTTGTCAACTGCATGAAGAATGCGACTAAGGAATTTGCAGAGTTGCTAAAATGAATTTCTTCAAATTTTCTGTTTGAATAAAACTCAAGATATTTATCTTGTCCTAATTCTTTTATTTCTTCGTTTGGAGAATAGTCAACAAAGAAACTTCCATAATCCGCAATACATCCAGCATCTATACTTTGAAGATTTGTTAGGTCTTGAACATGCCTTGTAAGTGTTTTATTATTTGTTCTATCTCCTGATTTGGTGGATGTTAATATACCACCTACAATTTTTGTCAACGGTCTTGGGTCAAATACTTTTCCTGAATTTATCATATTCGTGCTCGTCCTGAGAAGCCTTCTTACACTTTCAATTTTTTCACCAGCATACTCAATATTTGTTTTCCCATCTGAGTATCCTGATATATCAGGTTTAACCTCAAACACAGCATAAACGCCTTCTGCTGGTATATAATGAAAGCCGTTTTGAGAAAATATAAATGGTGTGAACCAGTTATCATAAATTACAATATCCAATTGATGGCTTGTATCTCCAGTATGGTCAATCACAATCGCTTTATCAACACTGTAGCGATTAGGCAAATATTTTCTTAGCCATTCAATCCAAGCATTTTCTAAAGCATCACCTTTTGAACCTGGATGTTCAATGAATTCCCGATTGGTATTAAGTTGTGAGACCATCTGATTTTGTAGTCCCTGAAAAAGTTCACCAATATTTATTTTACTCATATCTCAACAATTTATTTTTTGAATATACATATGCACCCACATCCATCTTTGAAGGATTAATTCCCAAAATAAGGAGTAGTGGATTCTCAATATTAACATCATCACTTTCGCCAATCTCAATCATTGCGTTTATATCAGTTCCACTTGGTGATGGAATTCCATCAGGATGAGTGTGCCACTCTCCTACGTAAATTAATCTTGGTATTGAATTATAAAACTTAGTTAGATTTAACTTTAAGCCTTCCTTTTCTCTTTCAAAAAAATATCGAGAAGATTTGTACTTCTTTGGCAAAATTGTGGTTTCAATAAAACAGGTTTTAAAATCTTCAGAATAATATCCAATGAGCAAACCACCAAACTCCTTAGGATAGTACTTCATGCCTGTTTTGTACAATTCGTCAAGCAGTTCCTGCTTGACTTCAACACTTAAACCAATTTTAGCACAAGTCAATTTCAAAATTGATGTAATTTTATATTAAACTCATTCTCAGTTTCCGCACTTAAGAAAAAATGCCTCAATGGTTTTCCGCTTTCAATAGAAAGATTAATATGTTTTAATGCAAATTGAACCAAAACACTAATGTCATTATAAGATGCTTTAAAAGTTGGACTCCAACATCCTGTTGGCTCGTAAAAAGCTTCATCATTTTTTAAATTCAGATTGTTTCGGTTATTTAACCACTCATACAAGTTTGGTTTTACTGAACACAACAATTCTTTTGCATTATTTGTAATGGACAAGCTAATTATTTCATTTTTTAGATTCAGAAAATCTAAAATGTAAGCAACATCATCATCCGTTGTACAATCAATTATAATGTCGAATTCTTCAATACGTTTCTTAATTGCTTCTTCAGACTTTCCGTTATTGATAAAATATTTTATCGCATCCATCATATTGGCATCAGGAATAATTTCAATGAATGGAGATATTTTTGTCAACTTTAAGCCCAAGTCTATAACTTTGTTATTTATTCCCGTGTTGAAGTCGTATTCAGAACGGCAAACATTCTCAGGTTCCTTTACATCATAATCAACTAACGAAAGAAATTTACAACCGCCTCTTGTTAAAGCTGTAGCGACCATACTTCCAACCGCACCTATTCCAATTAATAAAATTTTCTTTTCAGTTATCTTCTCTGAAAATTTTCCTCTGCCAAAAAAATATTTGTATGAACAGTTTTTTGTTGAACTCCAATTTATCGGCATATCTTTAAACTGTCCACCATAGCCGTTTCCCAATCTGAGTGATTCATTTGGAAAATTATCAGTATCAATTATGGCACACTGCCAATGAATTTCTCCTGTTGGTATTTTATAGCCAATAAACAACGGCAACTTTTTTATGCCTGCTTTTTTATAAGCACCTTTCTTGTCAATATCATAAAGAAATTTTAGAAATTCCTGAGAAACAAAAGGCTCAAGTTCAGACCATGATTCCACCGCAAATCTTTTGGGTTTTACAGGTGGAGCTTCAATGTAAACGTAAATGCCTTGCAAAAAACCACTTTGTTGTTTATAAAGGCTGCTCCAATTGCATTCGTACGGAATCTTACCCACAAAATAATTATGAATTAAGTAAGTATCCTTTTCCTTTTTCCCTTCCTGCCCAACTGCTAGAAGAGAGTAAAAGAAATTACCAAATGAGTTCTTTTGAAAATTATGCTTCACTTCAGTAAAAAGATAGCAGGATAAGATTTCAGATTGATATTCACTTACCACAATATGTTCATAGTGATTGTCTTCAATATTACTCAAATAGTACTTTTCAATCCATTCCATCAGTGAATTAAAATCCCATTTAATCTTTTGTTTAATATCAGGACTATGACTTGTATGAATACAAATCGAACCATCCCTGTTTACATGATTGTATGTTATAAGTTCACTATTCAGAAATCTTATTGATTCTGTTTCGTGCATCTGTAAGGGATATTGCGGTTGAATTTCCACATCAAATTCTAACTCAACTTCTAAATGAAGCACCTTAATTCTACCCAATATATTTCCATAATTCTCCGAAAAGTTTCGAAGAATTATAATATTTGGCATCTTTTCAATGATTGAAGAAATAAAGTTTGTTCTGCTTTCCATTTTATCCAAATCTTGGTGTCGGAGGACTAGAAACACCTTCTCTTTTTACTCCATATTTGTTTTCATCCTTATCCTCACAAGGATGATTCTGATTAATTTTAAAGTATGTTTTTATATTGTCACTATTTTCTTCTATCCGTTCAATCATATACTTCATATCATCACTCAAGGTAAATTTTTCAGTTTCGGATAAAGTATCAGCTACTTCATTAGTTGAGTTTCCTGGGTCAGGCAATGATACTTCCTTTACCTTATCACGAATAAATTCAAGCAACGTTTTTAATTTATCCCACAAATCTCCTTCTACCTTTACAGTATCAAAGGCTTTCATGGTAATCAATTCTATAAAGAAAGATTTTATATCGGGCTTGTTATTGATTTTCCAAACCTTCAATAAGCGTATAATCTTTCTTACTGAATCCTTTTCAGCAGTAGCCCTATCTTTGATTTTGTCTATCTGAGCTTGGATATTTGACCTAATGTAATCAGAGCCTTCTTCAAGTGTTCCGAATTTTTTATTTACGTAAAGGTTTAATTTATCATCATCCTTATACTGATCAACATTTAATTCTCTACCTGGGACAACATCTATCTTAACAATGTGTCCATCTTTATCAGAATAAAATTCAATACCGATTGAAACTTTTTGGTCTCTAACAGTTGCTTCTTTACCATGATATTTATCTTTTAGGAATTCAAATACATCTGTAAACATTTCTTTTAAGGTTCCATTTGAACCAAAGGCATTTCTTTTATATGGAGCCATTAAATCAAAATCAAATTTTAGGTTCACAGCAGTGTTCTTGGCATAAGAACCTGAATTAAATGGAGAATACAAATTGCTTTCATATTTAATTTCTAATGCTTCTTTTATTTCATTTCTTTTTGAAATGTGTTTATCAAGCAAGGCTTGTTCATTACTGATTTTGTGTGAGCTAAGCACACAATCCAAATGTTTGTTTTTATCTGTCATTTTATTTATCCCTTTAATTTCTTAATCAATTTTTCAATTTCTTCTTTTGGCAAACTATCGTTTACAATTTTTAATTTTTCAAATAACTCAATTCCTTTCACTGCACTCAATATTTTTGCATCTACAATTTTCATCACAACCCAAATGCTTCCATGTACTTCTAATCCGTTTTCTTCTGCTTCATTTTTTAAACTTTTATCACCAGTAAGCAGTTTGCATTTCAATTGTAACGCTTTCCACAACACAGATTTATCTGCAATCCTTCGCAGCATTCGTTTTGTTTTCAGGTTTACCACTTCATCAATTTCATCAGAAGAAAAACTAAACACCGTGAGTTGCCTTGACCGAATGAAATTTTGAATTTGTTCCGCTTGTTCCAGCCGCAATATTTCATTCACAACAAAATCTGTTGTGCATATTTCAAAGTCCAACCCGAAAAATTCGGGAAGTGCTTCTATGTTCATCAAATCAAAGAACACATTTGTATCAGTGATAAATAGTTTCATACTAACTGCTGCAATTGTTTACGGAATTCTCCAACGGTTTTACCCGCAAAGAAGGCAGCTTCATTAACTGAAATAATTTCTTTTGACAACCCCATATAGATTAACCTTTCAAGGCGAACAGGCTTTTCTTTACTCATAAATCTCCCCGGTTCATTCAAGTGTAACTTTCTCTCTCTATAACCAACATTGAATCTTCTATAAATAAAACTGGTTATGATTCCAAGTTGTAAGGCCCTTGAGAAAACAGCAGTAAAAGAAATTCCCCATCTTTCTTTAATTAACACTAATTCGTTTTGATAAAAATGAAAGCGGTCTTTGCTCAATTCCTTCTTTGCCATATCAGCAGGGTAGAGAACAGCAGAAGCGAAAGTGTGACACAAATTTTCTTCTTCTTTGTCGGTAAGGTTAGTTGAAAACTCTAAAGAGTGGTGTGCCAACTCATGCAAAGCGGTAAATCTTTTTCTTACAACATCTTCTCCTTGCTTCATACTTTTTTTCAGGACAATTATTTTTTTGCCATCAACATCTGCTTTCATACCATCAAAGCCGGCAGGAGCATCCAACTCAATTACTTTATAGCCTTTGTCCTCCAACATTTCAACCACGTCGGGAATCGGGTCGTAACCAAGTTTCCATACTTCTCTCAATTTCTTTGCAGCAGTTTCGGCATCATCAGCGTTTTCAATTACTTTATCGTAAGTAAAGTATTCCGGCTTTTCGCTTGGGTCAATCAAGTGTTCTAACTCCAAATAGCGTTCACAATTTTCTTTTGCCTTTTCTTCCACAGACAATTGTTCAGTTTTTGAAATCTTTGAGGAATACTTTCGGTAGCTGATGTTTTTGAGTTCTACATGCACAGTTGGAATTGAATAAAAATAATCCACAGGCACATTCAACACATTTGACAAAGCAATTAGCAACTGACTATCAGGTTTCATTTTTCCTTGCTCGTATTTATGCAATGCCTGACGAGAAACAACTTTTTCAAGTTTGTTTTCTAAGTCCTGTAAGGACATGCCAGCCATCTTTCGGGCTGACACCAGTTTATTTCCAAATACATTTTCCATCTTGTTATTTATTTAAGCATTCCTACTTGTTGACAAAAGTAGTGTTTTTTTACAAACTGTCAACCAAAAAGTTAAAAAACTTTTCAACAGGGAACGAAAGAAAAAGCCCACCCACAAAAAACACATTCTTAAAAAACGCTACAAGCCTACGCTACAAGTCATTTTTTTTAGAAAGTTTTTTTCACTACCCAAAAATACAACCTCCTTTTTTTACAAATTTATTTTTCCCACCACACGGGCTGACTGCAAACTTGACAATGACGACTTCGAATAATAATTCTTTTGGAAACCTCAATAAAATTGACAATTGGCCACTTCGGACAGACAGAAGGGCATCTGCTAACAGCACAAAAAATTGGCGGTTCAGTGCTTCGCATGACAATTTTTCGTACAATTGAGGTATAATTCTCCGAATGAAGTTTAGTGATAAAAATCGCCAACTTCTTTTAGCTGCAAACAGTTAGCCAAAGTAATACCGCATGCACAGGTAACTGTTTACGATCTTGCGGGAAAAGAAATATATGCGTCCGATCTGAATAACCTATCAACAGTAATTCCGGTAAATGCACCAAAAGGAATTTACATGGTCACAATAAATGCCGGAGAAAGTAAACTCACAAAAAATGTTTATTTGGATTGACCACAATTTTAGCACCCGAAATGCTATTCAGCTCAAAATTTCAACTGCATTTGTATGTACAATCTATCATCATGCCCAGTGGGAATATCTTTTATGCCACCTCTGAAAATATAGTTGGTAAGTATTCGGAATTTGTCGGTGGGTTTTCCATAATAAATGCCCACAGTGCACTGTTTAAATTCGTCTTCAAAGGCGTCGTATCTGATCAAAGGACCAACATCCCATTTTGTTTTTAAGGCAAGTAAAACCTGATAACCAATTGGTTCTTCATAAAGGGTATCTGCTATTTTATCATTTCCCATTGCAAATTCGCCTGCCAGGAAGAAAAATTTATGATCAATCTGCAAATCAGTTCCAATTCTTCTGAAATCAACATAAATATCATCTGTTGGTGTGTCTATCGTGTCGCCGAGATACCTGAAACCACCATAACCAAAGGAACCACCTAAATGAACAGTGAGATCTGCTGTTTTATATCGCAAACCCAATCGGCCCCACAATGCTTTTTTCGTATTAAAATCATAAGGACCCGTAACGCCCATTCTGGTTCCGTTAGTAAAGGTGATCGCATTTTCAAATCGCAAATTATTGCTGATGGGAATATGGCCCAACAATCCAATTCCAATATCCCGTAAATTTTCGCCTCTCGAAGCACCATCTGAAATTTCAGCTCGGTTAACGGTGTATAATTCGGTAATTGACTCTCTGTTTTCCCATCCAAATTGCGTTTTTTGTTGGCCAATTCTAATATTTTGATTTTGTATCAGATGTAATTCTATAAAAGCATCGCGCAATAAACCTCCTTGTTCCGGCGAACGGGGATCTATCATTAATTCGTAGGAGGCATAGGAGTTAATATTTCCTTTCGCCTTCAATCTTGCACGCAATACCCTGAAACCATCCGGATCGCGAACAGTATCACCATTGGTGTTAAATTCATTCAGATAATGCACGGTAATTAAACCGGAGATCTTTACTTTTTTGTCAATTTCTTTTTTTGTTTTTGCGCTGTCTTCCGATGTAGTAAATTCGTTGTTATAATAATTTTGGAACCATTGTTTGAAAGAGCCAGAATCGGAATAAACCGGAAAATTATTTTGCTGTAAATTTTGTGCGCCTATATTATTAGCAGTTAATGTAATAAAGATAAATAAGACAGAGACTTGAAACTTCATACATTGTAGATTTTATGGTGAAAAATAAATGCTTGTTAAATGCAAAGATTAATCAAGAATATTAATCCAATCCCTATAATTAATAGCCTTAATCATCATCTTTTTCCAATTCGTTTTCATCAGAATCTTCCTTGTCTTCGGAAACATAATTACCTTCCATATCAAAAAGAATATCCAATTCTTTCCGGTCATCATCAATTTCAATTTTATAAAAGGAGTTTCCGTCCCATTTGAGGATCACTGCTTCTTCCATTTTGAAACCTTTAAAATTTGTTTCCACGTAAACTTGTATAGCCGCAGGAATACCGGACATCAAAACTTCAGATTCTGTTCTCAGAATAGTTCCGGCAGCATCAAACAAAATAGTTTGCTCCGCATTATTTTCTTCGTATTCAGCTTCATATAAGTTTCCTTCCTTTTCCCAATCTACATCAGTTACAGAAACATATTCAGCATGGAAGCTGTTTTGAACGGCTTTTGGCACATTCTTTTCCGAAATATTTGTCGCATTTCTATTGCAGGAAGTTACCATAACAAGAAGAAACACAAATACATATAATTTGCACATTGGTATAAAAATTTAGCAGTTAAAAAAACAAAACTAAAGGGCAAATCTGAAGTAATTCTGTGGTTAGAATTTAACTTTTATTATATGTAGTTCTCCATCCTGTTCATAACTGATACTCCAATGATGCAGTTCACATATTTTTTTGCTGATAGACAGACCTAAACCGGGAGAAGCTGAAGTTTGGTCATACTTTTTAAAGCGTTCAAACAATTGATCGGTTGCAATTGGAGCCGATTGACCTGTATTTATAATACTAAATGTATTATTCTTAAAATTGAAAGTAATGTTTCCACTAATGTAATTATGTTTGATCGCATTTCCAATCAGGTTGGAAACAAGAGTGTCCAATAAAAAAGGATTTACTTTTAAGGTGATATCTGAATTAAAATGAAAATTTACCAGAAGTTGTTTCGATTTAATAAATTCATCCAGATTCTCCAATTGTTTTTCTACAATTTCTTTAAGAGAAACAGATTCGGTATCTGTAAATTGATGATTTTCTATTCGCGATAACAGCAACAACGATCTGTTGAGTTTAGTTAGTCGAATAGCAGCACTATACGCCGAATGAATTTGATCAGCCTGCTCTTTACTGAGTTCCTCTGATTGTAAAAAGGATTCCAGTTTTGTATTAATGATTGCCAGAGGTGTTTGTAATTCATGGGAAGCATTTTCAGTAAACTCTTTTAATGCGCGATAATCAGATAGGATTTTATCTGTAAAATTTTCAACCGCAGTATTAAGTTCCCTGAATTCCGTAATATTAGATTTGCTCAATACGATCTTTTCCTGATCGCTTACAGCAAATTTTTTTATTGTTTCCAAATCTTCATAGAATGGCTTCCAGATGCTTTTAGAAATTCGCCAGTTAAAAAACAGAAAACATACTAATAATAAACACATCGTTACCAATAATGTAAAACCAATGGAGTTGTAATAATCATGCGGTTCAAGTATTACCTGCCTAAGGGTAATCCGGTAAGTTTTGCCATTTATATTTTCAATGGATGTTACTTCATGAAAAAGTTCAGTATCGTTTTCCACCGGATCAAATATCAAAGTATCTTTTATGATAAGATTAAAAGAGGTAATAGATGGCAATTTTTCTACGGTTATTACCGGAGGTAGAGAAGGAACCACTTTTCCATCTGCCAGTTCCCGACTAATCCTTTCTTTATTTATAATCAGTTTTTCAGTGATCTCCGATTTTACTATACGGGTAAAAATAAAATACAACAAAATTCCGGTGGTACATAAAAGCACGGCAGTAAACAATAAATAAATCCGGTTTGTTTTTTGCAGTAATTTCATAGGTCGCTGAATTTGTAACCAAGACCATATACCGTTTTGAGATAATCGTTGCCACCTTGCTGCTCAATTTTTTTTCGCAAATTTTTTATGTGGGTATAAATAAAATCAAAATTGTCGGCCATGTCTATTGCATCACCGCTTAAATGCTCCGCAATGGACTCTTTGGTTAAAACCCGTTTTTTATTTACAACACAATATAATAAAAGGTCGTATTCTTTGCGGGTAAGTTTTATGGATTTATTATGCACCATTACCTCTTTAGCAAGAGTATCTATTTCTATTTCATTGAAGATCAAATTGGACCTCCCGTTAAAACTCCGGCGTCTGATAACAGCGTTTATTCTCGAATTTAATTCTGCGAGGTGAAAAGGTTTACATAAATAATCATCAGCACCAAGGTCAAGTCCTTTTATCTTGTCGTCGAGGGCATTTTTTGCAGATATGATCAATATCCCTGTTTCCGGATGTTGCTTTTTTAACTCATTGATAAGATCTAAGCCATTTCCACCCGGAAGGGTAATATCCAGTAAAATAATTTCGTATTGATATACTGCGAGTTTGGTTTCCGCTTCAAAATATGTTTTAGCCCCTTCGCACACATATCCTTCTGAAAACATATAATGTGATATGGATTCGAGCAGTGATTGTTCGTCCTCTATAATCAACATTTTCATATTACAAATTTATTTAATGCAATATTGGGATACAAATCTGAGGAAATACTGATTTTTCAGCAACAGTTTTGTTAAACCTGATTACACATTCGAAAACTCCTCCATCTTCAACTGCAACGCCTCCCATACTTCCATTTTTTTTGTATGGGTCTCCTTCAGATTATTGTATTTAGCAAAAACATCAGCAGTATTGGGCATATTATAAAACTCAGGATCATTCATCTTTTTTTCAATCGCGGTGATCTCGGTTTCGAAGGCTGCAATTTCCTTTTCCGTTTTTTCTGTGTCCTTTTTTAATTTAACGAGTTCTCGTTCTTTGTTTTTTTTGTCTTCGAAATTTTCCTTTGGTTGGGAAAATGTAGCCGGAGTTTCTTTTTTCTTAACGGGTTTTTCTACTTTCTCCAATTCGGCAAGTGAAGATATTTTTTTCGCTTCCAGATAATCATAAATATCGCCAATATGTTCTTTAATACCTTTATTTTTAAATTCAAATACACGATTCGTTATTCCCTTTAAAAAATCTCTGTCGTGAGAAACCACAATTACTGTTCCTTCAAAATTCTTTAATGCATTTTTTAATACATCCTTGCTTCGCATATCCAGGTGATTGGTAGGCTCATCCAGTATTAATAAATTATAAGGCTCTAACAATAATTTACACATGGCAAGTCGCGATTTTTCTCCTCCTGATAAAACCTTTACTTTTTTAAAGGATGCTTCTCCTCCAAATAAAAATGCACCGAGTAGGGTTCTGATATGAGAACGCATTTCGCCCGCAGCTACTTTATCAATGGTATCAAAAACGGTATCCTCACCACTTAATGTTTCCGCCTGATTTTGTGCATAATATCCAAGATGAACATTATGTCCTAATTCCATCTCGCCATTATATCTTTCCAAACCTGCAATTATTTTCGATAAGGTTGATTTTCCCTCTCCGTTTTTACCAACAAATGCAATTTTATCTCCGCGATGAATCTCAAAATCTATTTTATCGAGAATTAATTTTACATCATAGGTTTTAGATAAATCTTTTCCTGTTACCACTGTTTTTCCTGAACGTTGTGGTTTAGGAAAATAAAAGTGAATGGTTGCTGTTTCTTCATCATCCACTTCAATCTCTTCAATTTTATCTAATTTTTTTATGAGGGATTGTGCAAATTTTGCTTTGTTTGCTTTTGCCCTGAATTTATCTATCAGTTTTTCTGTATGTTCAATATATTTTTCCTGATTTTTTTGCGCCGCTTTTTGTTGGTCAATTCTTTCTTTGCGCAATTCAACAAATTGAGAATAATTGGCGGGATAATCATATATTTTTTTACTTACAATCTCTATTGTTCTTCTGGTAACATTATCTAAAAAAGTTCTGTCATGGGAAACAATAATAATTGCTCCGGGATAAGTGTCCAGATATTCTTCCAGCCATTGAATACTTTCAATATCCAAATGGTTAGTTGGCTCATCCAATAAAACTAATTCCGGTTTGCTCAATAAAATTTTCGCCAGTTCAATGCGCATTTGCCAGCCACCACTAAAAGTTTCCACGGGCATATTAAAATCTTCCCGCATAAATCCCAATCCCATCAAAACCAATTCAATTTGTTTTTCGATAGTGGCAACGTTAATTATTTCAAGACGATGCGAAACTTCCTGAATCTCATTTATCAAATCGTGGTAAGAATCACTTTCATAATCTGTTCTCACGGTAAGTTCATGTTCTATCTGATGCATACGAGCATCTAATTGCAATGCTTCATTAAAGGCAGATTGTGTTTCTTCAAACACGGTTTTGCCCTTCATTTTACTCAGATCCTGATGCAAATAACCAATTAGGCTGTCTTTTGGCAGAATTACCTGACCACTGTCGGGTTTTTGAAGACCACTCAATATTTTTAAAAGTGTAGATTTCCCGGCTCCGTTTTTTCCAACTAATCCAACCCTGTCGTTCTCTTTTAAAGCGAAAGTAACTTCCTCAAATAAAAACTCACCACTAAAATGAATCGATAAATTTTGCACTGCTATCATGGTGCAAAGGTAAGCAGTATAAAGATTATACCCTATATCTGCTCAATTTTCCATCATAAAAGGCACATTAAAAAGGAATTCCTGTTCAAAAAGATTTGTAAAACAACTCCCGATTCCGATGATTTAAGGTAATAGTCTCTATAACATATATACCGTTTTGCACCGTTGAAATGTCAATCCGCTCGCCTAATAAATTGTAGTAATTGATGGCTATAACTGTTTCATTAAAATCACCGGTAATTACATCGGAGTAAGTTAAACCTCCATCAAAATCAACTTGCCTTAACTGGTAATAATTGACGGTGGATGGTGACGGATCAGTGAAACTATATTTATGGGTATTTGTCGAATTACCATTGCCATTCACCGTTCCTATTTGTTCGAAATCAACTCCGTTAAAAGACCTGAGGACGTCGAAGCGGTCACAATTTGTTTCTGATATAGTTTCCCAGTTCAATACCATGGTATTATTTTCGTAAATGCAATAAAAATCTGTTAATTCTATTGGTAGCGGAATAACATAGATATAATACGGGCATAAGGTTGTAAATCCACCTGAACCTCCACCGCCGCTCATATGTGTTTGAAAACACCAAGTGTAACATTGTCCAACAGTTAACCCGGTAAAACTCAACCCTGATCCAAAAAGAGTACACGAAGGAGCACAGGTATATAATTTAAAATTATCGAACCAAATAGTATATCCCCCGGTAGCAACAAACGAAAAACCGGCATCCAACACTGCTGTTGTGCCTATACTTGTAAAGGTGAAACAATAGGTTGCATTTTTCATGGCGGGTGAGATGGTGTAACAATATCCATTTGCCGATAAGTATGCATAGGTTGGATAACCACCAAGTGCCGGCAACATTATTGCTCCGTCAGGAGATGCACAACTTCCTGCGCGTTCATCACCTGCAGGGGCGTCAGATATCCATTCGAATGGTATTTTGCTTTCAAAATATTCCTGCGCTTTCAAAACACCTGAAAACACTTGAAAAATGACAGTTAGGAGTAATAAATTTCTCATTGGTTTTTGAAATAATGTTTGTGTGATAAAATGTAAATAGGATATTTTTACATAAAGTTAATCTTCTATGTCACAAATTCAAAAAGAAACACTAAAATTTTTACAGCTACTCGGCAAAAACAACAATAAACCCTGGTTTGAGCAGCACAGGAATGCATTTGAAGCCGCCAAGACCAATTTTTTAGAATTCAATACTGCACTTATCTCCGGAATGCAGAAAATGGACAATTCCCTGTTTGGGTTAGAACCTAAAAAAACGGTGTTCAGAATAAACAGGGATGTGCGGTTTTCAAAGGATAAAAGTCCCTATAAGAATAATATGGGTACTACCTTGAGCAAAGGAGGCAAAAACATGATGACTGCGGGGTATTATTTCCATTTGCAACCTGCAAATAAGTCGTTTGCAGCAATTGGGTCCTATATGCCTGCACCTGATATTTTGCAAAGTATAAGACAGGAAATTGATTATGATCTGGCAGCATTTAAAAAAATAATTCAGGTTACTTCCTTCAAAAAATATTTTGAAGGATTTGATGATATAGAAAGATTAAAAACGGTCCCGAAAGGCTATACAGCTGATAATCCGGCACTTGAATATTTGAAGAACAGAAGTTTTGTTGTCTCAAAATATTTTACTGATAAGGAAATTCAATCGAAAGATTTTTTGGGAGAATTGCTCAAATGTTATAAGGCTGCTTACCCATTGATTTTATTTTTACACAGAGCGGAAAAATGAGGTAAGTCCTATTTTTATTGTTGAAAATTGACTACTTTCATCCCCGAAATGCACAGACTCCTTCTTTTGATATTATTGAGTTCCTTTGTTCGGATAAATTTTGCCCAAAGTATAATTGCTTTTCCGGATACTGTAATTTGCAGTTCTGAACCCGTTTGGTTATTTGCCACGGTTGACGGAAGTTACGGAACTGAGGAATATACCTATGAATCGGTGCCATATGCACCCGAGCCAATTTCCGGAACCGTACATAATATGGTAGATGATACGCATGTGGGGCCTTACTCTATCGGATTCGATTTTTGTTATTTTGGGGAGATTTACACGCAGTTTTATATCGCATCAAACGGATGGATCAGTTTTCTAAATCCTTCCGGAGCTATGGATGTGAACTGGACACCGGATGGACCAATACCGGATGCCGCTGCCGGTGTACCCAAAGCCGCAATTTTTAGTCCATGGACCGACTGGCATTCAGGCCTGTGCACAAATTGTATTTTTCATGAAGTGGTTGGCACTGCGCCCAACCGAAAATTAATTGTGAGTTGGGAGGATGTCCCATTATTTTCCTGTACCGGATTTGAGGGAACTTTTCAGATCGTTTTACATGAAACAACAAACCAGATAGATAATCATTTAACTTCAGTGGATGTTTGTCCGGGATGGGATCTCGGAATTGCAACGCAGGGTATATTAAATGAGGATGGAACGCAGGGATATGCAATTGCTGGAAGAAATGCCACAACCTGGTCAGCTACAAATGAAACCTGGGTTTGGTTGCCAAGTGCAATAACCTGGTTTGAAACTGCAACCGGAACCGAAATAGGCACCGGAGATAGTATTGAGGTGTCGCCTACCGTAACTTCAACCTATACAGCAGAAGTGCTATTATGTGATGGAACAACACTTTCCGATGAGGTTACTGTTACTATAGTTACACCATATGATGTCACTATTGATGTTCAAAATATAACCTGCAACGGTGATGCCAATGCATGGATAGATGTGGATGTAACAGGAAATGTGAATCCCATTTCTTATTCCTGGTCAACCGGCGATATTACCGATAGTATTTATGATCTTGGTCCGGGTGTTTATACTATAACGATTCAGGAAGTGGATGGATGTGCCTACTTTGAAGAGATCACGATCACAGAACCACCTTTATTAACGCTTGATACCATTTTGACCGGTGATATAACCTGTTTTGGAGGCAACGATGGCATTGTGGAACTTGACCCGAATGGTGGTGTTTTGCCCTATTTATTTAGTTTCGACGGGTTAACATGGCAAACGGACAGCAATTTTACAGCTATGTATTCCGGAGCTTATACTTTTTATGTTAAGGATGCATTTGGATGTACTATTACTTTCAGTATTGTAGTTTTAGACCAGCCGGCTGCTATAATTGTAGACGCAGGCCCAAATCAAACCGTTCCTTATGGCAGTTCTGTTGTTTTGGAAGCCACATCACCTTCCGATCCAATAACTTCTATTGAATGGACTCCTGCCGATGGTTTAAGTTGTACAAACTGTATGCAACCCACTGCATCACCTACATTCAATACCACTTATTATATTACCATAACCGATGCGAATGGTTGTACAGCAACTGATTCGGTAATAGTTTGGGTAGATATTGATTTTAATGTGCCTAATGCTTTTACTCCTAACGGAGATGGCTTAAACGACTTGTTTACTATACAAACTGATCTGTTGATCTCCTACAGTATAACTATATATAACCGCTGGGGTTCCGTTATTTTTGCTTCAAACGATGTGAGAATAGGCTGGGATGGCAATTTTCAAGGTAAACCACAGGAGATCGGGGTCTACATTTATGAGATCAAGTCGGTTTCTACCCTTAATTTACCTATATCAAAAACTGGCACACTCACACTTTTGAGATAAGTTTGTGCATATTGAAGCTTCTTTTGATGCACTTGTTAATTAATTGGTTGCATCGGTGCAAATTTTTTTTTAATTTTTTTTTGGTTTTCTCATTTTAAACCATAGCTTTGTTTCAAATAATTGCGAGAGTAAGAGTTGTTCGAATTTTTTATGATGTTAAATTCAGCGTTCGATTAACTAAAAATAGGTAAAGAATACCTTTATTTTTAAAATTTCGCAAAAAAAATCGACAAAATCGCAACTTCGATTTGCATAAGAACAATAGGGGTTATAGTTTTGCCAACATATTAGATTTATTTATACATTATAGAATTTAAAATATTATTAACTTTAATTAATACGTCATGATTAGTAGAAAACTCACGTTTGCGGTATTGTTGCTGGTTGGCATCATTACCATTGGCCAAAGCCAAACATCTTCCTTTCCTCCAAAACCTGCCAATAAATGGCAACTTGGACTGAATCTTGGAGTTCCCCAGATTCTGGGTGATATTAAATCTGAACCTTTCGGTGGTAACCATACGCCTGCTTTTGGTGTTGGTTTGAACATCCGTAAAAGTTTAGGTTACCTTTTATCTATGCGTTTGCATGGTATGTACGGACAAGCTTACGGACAGGATTTCATCCAGGGTTCTTATGCATTTAACAAAACACTCAATGGTGCTTTTTCAAATAGCACGAATGAAAATTACTCAACAGGTGCCGATTATACCGGTAACGTTTGGGTACCAAACTATAAAACTCAAATGGGCCATGGATCATTAGATCTGATGGTTAACATAAACAATCTTAACTTCCACACAGCATCTGCTAAATTTTTAGTTTATGCATTTGTTGGAGTAGGTGGTTTTATCTTTAATACTAAGATGGATGCCTTAGATGGTGAAACCCCTTATGACTACGCAGCTATTCTTGGAGCTTTCGGTTCTCAGAATACATCAGAACAAGAGCGTATCGATGCGATACATGCTGTTTTAGACGGTGATTATGAGACTCAAGCGGAAATTGCCACACCTGCAGCACGTGCGGAAGGTGAAATTAGAGGAACGTGGACTCGTAACCCTAGTATCTCCGGTGGTTTCGGTTTTACTTACAGAATTGGAACTAACATGGAACTTGGTTTAGAGCACAGAGCTTCTCATTACTTCGACGACTTAGCTGATGGGCAGCGTTGGGAGTTGGATGGTGACTACACAGATCACTTTGACATGTTCCAGTATACTAACATTACCTTCGGTGTTAACTTAGGTAAAGCGGAATCTGTTGATCCACTTTGGGAATTAAACCCGCTTACATACTTGTATGATAAAGTAGCTTCTTTCGATCCTGAAAGCTTATTAAAAGATTCAGACAATGACGGTGTTCTTGATCGTTTAGATAAAGAACCAAATACTCCTGAAGGAACTCCTGTTGATACGCATGGTGTTAGTTTAGACTCTGATAAAGACGGTTGTCCTGACTCTGAAGATCCGGAACCATTCTCTTCTCCTGTTCTTCCTATGGAAAATTGCCAGAATGTTCACGTTACAATGAACGAAGTAAAAGCTTATGTTGACAAAGCAATTGCTGACATAGGACCAGGTAAAGGTGGTGCAAGCGATTGGATCTTACCTTATATCTTCTTCGATTTAAATAGATTTGAAATCCGTCCGGATGCAGTACCTACCTTAAATCAGGTTGCTGAGATCATGAACAGATATACAAAATTAGAAGTTGAAGTTGTTGGTCACACCGATACGCAAGGTAGCGAATCAATGAATATGAAATTATCTGAAAATCGTTCTAAATCAGCTATCTCTTACCTTACTAAAAAAGGTGTATCTGAAAGCAGAATGAAAATCGTTTACAAAGGTGAAGGTTCTGTTATCATTGAAAATGCTGACACACCTCAGGAACACCAAATGAATCGTCGTGTGGAATTCCACATCCTTAAGAATTAATACTGATATATACATATAATCATGACAGTCTAAGGGGTGGAGTAATTTCCACCCCTTATTTTTTTACCGTTGAGTTGGTTGATTTCGTTGATTGGAATGGTTGGGGTGAGTTGGTTGATTGCGTTGATTGGAATGATTGGAATGATTGGAATGATTGGGGTGGATTGGGGTGAGTTGGTTGATTGCGTTGAGTTTGTTGATTGCGATGGTTGGGATGGATTTGGGTGAGTTTGTTGAGTTGGTTGATTGGGAGGGTTAGTGTGGATTGGGGTGAGTTTGTTGATTTTGTTGATTGGGAGGGTTGGTGTGGATTGGGGTGAGTTGGGGTGAGTATGTTGATTTCGTTGATTGGGAGGGTTGGGGTGGATTGGAGTGGGTTGGGTTGAGTTTGTTGATTTTGATGATTGGGAGGGTTGGTGTGGATTGGAGTGAGTTGGGTTGAGTTTGTTGATTTTGATGATTGGAAGGATTGGGGTGGATTGGAGTGAGTTGGGTTGAGTTTGTTGATTTTGATGATTGGAAGGATTGGGGTGGATTGGAGTGAGTTTGTTGATTTTGTTGATTGGGAGGGTTGGTGTGGATTGGAGTGAGTTGGGTTGAGTTTGTTGATTTTGATGATTGGAAGGATTGGGGTGGATTGGGGTGAGTTTGTTGATTTTGTTGATTGGGAGGGTTGGTGTGGATTGGAGTGTGAGGGTTGGGTGGATTGGTGGCGATTTTGTTGATTGTGAGGGGAGGGTGTGTGTTGAGTGAGCGTGTTGAGTTGTTAATTGGGGTGTTTAGTGTGTATTTCGTATATTGGGTTGATTAGCCTGTATTTTGCTGATTTAGTTTATTGGGTGGATTCGGTTTGATGTATTGATGAAAAAGTTTCCTTGATCTTGAAATTTTCGGGATTGAGGTTTTTGTATTTTGAAACGAATGCAAATTCATGAGATATTTTGATTAATTTTATTGTAGATAATATGCGAAGTATAATATCCATATTGGTATTGTGTTTAATTTTTGTTACTGCGGAAGGGCAGAATCAAAATTCGGAGGTAAAAAAGATTCCGCATTTGCATTTTCCGTATGAGCAGGAAGAAAAAACTTCGGTGCAGGTTAAAGCGGCACCGGTTGTAATGGATATGGATAATGATGGGGTTAAAGATGAGTTTGATAAAGAAATAAATTCACCGGCTTTAGCCGCAGTTGATGTTTTTGGTGTTTCGATAGATAGTGATAAGGATGGGTGTTTGGATTTTGAAGATCCGGAGCCTCTGTCGTCACCGGTATTGCCTATCCTGTTTTGTATGACTGTTATTCATGAATATTATTTTTATAAGTCGATTATTCAAAATAATCAAAAAGTAATTGGTATAGCATGTTATTGGGACCTAGTGATATATTTTAAGGAAAATAGTTTTGCCATCACTCCGGAAAATATTCCGGTAATTAGCCAGTTGGTTGATATTTTAAATTATTACCCATATTTAAAAGTAAGTTTAGCGGTAAGTGCTGTTAGTATTTCAAATAAAATTTATGGTAAAGATTTAAACAAGAAACGGGAAAAATCCGCAATCAACTATTTTCTTGAAAAAGGAATTTCAGAAAACAGAATCATAATTGATCATACTGTATCAAATAACGAGGAAGGTGAATGGATGAATGCGCCCACTTGCTTAATGAACAAAGCTACCTTTAAGTTATTTAAATAAAGGTACACTAAATACTTGCCGGAGTTTCTTTTTTTAATAGTGTAATGGGTTTTATTCTTCTCCATTCAAAAATAAATACCCCAATCACAACTACATATTCTAAAACAATAAGATAATAATTTTCTAGATATGCGGGAGTGATATAAGTGATGTAGGAAAGGTAAATGAGAAACGACCAAATTATGGCATATCGGTACAGAGAAAAAACGGATAAAATAATAAGGGGTGATAAATACCAGGGATGAATGGTTGTTGCAAAAAGACAATAAATAGAAAAGGTTATTAACAAGGCGGAAAGGAAATATTGTTTTTTATAAAATACACTTAATATTGTTATTGTTATCAAGGTAAGTACGGGTAATAATTTTCGCATTAATAAAAAGGTTTCATAATTTTCATCCTTCCCAATTATGTATCTGAATAAATAATAACTGCTCGCATTAAATTCAAATTGCTGAAAATAGAGATTTAAACTTCCAACAATGTTTTTATATTGCATAAACATGGGGAATAGAATTATTAATGCAATAATCCCGCTAATTAAACAATATTGTATTGTTCGTTTAAAGCCAATAAACTTAAAGAAGATCGGCAATAACATAACAGGCCAAAGTTTCGAACCTATGGCAAATCCAAAAGCGATTGCGGAAAAAACATCATTTTGTTTTAAAAGAAAATACAACGACAATACCAGAAAAAACACCATTATCGCCTCGAAATGCATATTGCCGGTGAGTTCTAGTATTATCAATGGATTTAATGTGTAGATCAACTGATATTTAGTAGGCATCTTGAGCCGCTGCAATAATTTTGGCAACAATAAAATTGTGCCGGCTTCAAACAAAAAAATGAAAAATTTGAGCAGAACAATATTTACATATTCATTATTAAAAGATAGAAATGCGGCACTGGTAAAAAGGAATTGACAAACAGGAGGATAAATGGTAAAATATTGTTTTGAATTGAGTTCATTAAATAAATGGGTATCCACTACATTCGTTAAATTATCGAGTGCGATCTGGTCGGGAGAAAAGGCGTAAGGGTTAATGCCGTTTAATAACAATTTGCCATCCCAGATAAAACGGTAAAAATCGTCGGTAAGATTAGGTATACTGAATAACAAAACAAATCGAAGGAATAATCCGAGATATATGCTTTCTTTTACCAGATCATCAGAAACGGCATATTTAAGTAATAAAATATATAAACCGAATGCGGCGCTGTAGAGAACGAATAACTGTAAAAAATCTTCACGGGCTGTAAAATACCCGATCAATAGAAAAACAGCAACCATCAACAAATACACAGCAAATCTCCAGGTGCCGGTAATTGCTGTTTTGATCATTGTTAAGAGTTATACCTGGAATGTTTAAGCGAAAAGTAAAAAATTAATGCGAAACCGGTAAATGCAAGTATGTGGAAAGGCAATAATCCATAGTCTTCATAATAAAAGGCCATAATGATTCCCATTAAAAAATACATGCTGAACAATCCTTCCAGATAGGTGATAGGACTAATTTTAGTTGCAGCATATTTTTTGTTTTTCCAAATGTCTTTACCATTGATAATATTAAACTTAGGTGTGCGCACAAATGCTGTTTTCTGGCCGATCCAGCCTCTGAATACTGCCCAGGCATTATGTAGGCTCATACCCATAGTAATAGCAAGAAAGATAGGGAAACGCGTAATATAGATGTGTAAAGTTTTGCGCATTGTTTTTTCCCGCTGCATGGTAGAGATATAATATGCATACGCAATTGCCAAAGATCCTAACAAGAAAATACTTGCGTATTTAAAATAGTTAAAATCGATATAATGGTTTTTGATGAACAGAAGCGGAACACTTAAAATTGCTGTTATCAAAATGAAAATATAATTCGTGGTATTAAATAAATGTGCTATTGCATGTAATTTAATTCTCAACGGAAGTTCAGAATTCATTACGCTGCGGCCGATCTTTTTAGCTGTTTCTGCACCACCTTTGTTCCAACGGAATTGTTGCGATTTAAGTGCATTCATATCCGTAGGTAATTCTGCAGGAGCAGTTACATTTTCTACGTACTTAAATTTCCAGCCTTTTAATTGAGCGCGGTAACTTAAATCAAGATCTTCTGTAAGGGTATCGGCTTTCCATCCTCCCGCATCTTCAATAGTTTGTTTTCTCCAAACACCGGCTGTTCCGTTAAAATTGATAAAATAGCCCGCTGCATTTCTGCCTTGTTGTTCAATAGTGAAATGCATATCCAATGCAAAAGCCTGCATCTTGGTGAGTATGGAATAATCTTTATTTAAATGTTCCCATTTAGCCTGCACTACACCAATTTTATTGTCCTCTAAAAAATAAGGAATTGTTTTTTTAAGAAAATCGGGATAGGGTGTAAAGTCCGCATCAAAAATTGCAATGTATTCTCCTTTGGCAATTTTTAAGCCGTACTCCAATGCTCCGGCTTTAAAACCTTTGCGTTCGGGGCGTTTTATCTGAACGATATCGATTCCAAGATTCTGATAATATTCTACTTTTCGAAGTGCTATTTCAAAACTTTCGTCAGTAGAGTCGTCGAGTAGTTGGATCTCTAATTTATTTTTAGGGTAATCGAAGGCTGCAATGGCATCTATCAGACGTTCAACAACGTACATTTCATTATAAACCGGAAGTTGAACAGTTACAAGCGGATATTCCTCTTCAGGAATTTCAAACTTTGCATCTTCTTTTTGCAAGGTGCGCTTGAATTTTATGTAATGGATGGCCAAACTCAATTGCATTATGCAATAAAAGAAAAGCAAGGTAATCGCGATGGTATATATTACTATTATAGAGATTGACATGTCAATCATTTGGTTCAAAAATATTTAAAAATGGTAGTGATGATTTTGTATCCTGCCATTACTGTTCCTTTAAGCGTTCCGGTGATCTTCGATTTTCCAATTCGAGGCCGATAGTCCACCGGCACTTCTACAAAGGTCAGCTTTTTTTTGGCAGCCTTTATTTGCATTTCCACAGTCCATCCGTAATTAGTGTCCACCATTTGCAAATCCAGCAATTGCTGCCATTTTATTGCCCTGAATGGACCCAGATCACTGAATTTAGCACCGAAAAACAATTTAATGAGGGAAGTTGCTAACCAGTTCCCAAAAATTTGTTGCGGTGCCATCGACCCTTTTATCCTTTTACCTTTTGCTCTGCTGCCAATTACCATGTCGATATTCTGTTCGATAATGGGTTGAACAAGCATCTGCATTTGTTCGGGATAATCGGAATAATCTCCGTCAATGAACACAATAATATCGGGTTGCTCTTCTGCCGGTTTGTTTTTGATGTAATTTATACCCTTCAAACAAGCTGACCCATACCCTTTTCTTTCTTCTAACAAAACAGTAGCGCCCTTTTGGTGAGCAATTTCAGCAGTGTTGTCGGTTGACCCGTTATTTACTACTATTACTTCGTTCACCAGATTTGCAGGAATATCCTGTAAAACATGACCTATTGAACCACTTTCATTAAAAACCGGAATGATGACATTGATTTTTCGCATGGTTAATAGCCTGTCTCCTTCCTCAAAAAGTGCACAAAGTTACGTGAAATGTAAAAGATAATTAAATATTGTTAAGAAAGAATTTTCAAATCGTCGCTGCTGAACAGTATTTGTGTGCGATTTGTGTTATCAGGACCATTTTCCAGCTTCAAAACACCTCTCGGACAAACGGCAGCACAAACGCCGCAACCAACACAACTTGCACGCACTATGTTTTGTCCCCGCTGTGCATAAGCGCGAACATCAATTCCCATTTCGCAATAGGTGCTGCAATTTCCGCAGGATATACACTGAGCGCCATTTGTAGTGATACGGAAACGCGATTTGAAGCGTTGGATCAGTCCCATATAAGCAGCCATGGGGCAACCAAAACGGCACCAGACTCTGCTGCCCATTATTGGATAAAAGCCTACGCCTACAACTCCGCTGAAAACCATTCCAATAACAAAACTGTAGCCTTTTGCTATGGATTTTGCAGATTCTCCCAGCAATTGATTTTTAAATCCATTATCAACTAATAAAAGCACAGTTATAATAATTATTGCAGCCAAAACGGAGTGTATCATCCATCTTTCTATCTTCCAGGCCTTTAAACTTTTGTCGGAAAGGTGACGAAAAGGGTCGCCTGCTGTTTCCGCCAATCCCCCACATCCACAAACCCAACTACAATACCAGCGTTTACCTAAAAAATAGGTGAGAACGGGAGTTACAACAAAGGTTAATACCAATCCCCAAAAAATAAAGAAAGTGCCGAATGCTCCCTGTGTTTGTAAATAACTGAGCGTGGAAGGAAAAATTGCGTCGTAATCCAAAGGCCAGAAATAGGTGAGATAAGGCTCGTAATTATACATGGATTTCATGATAGCCGGTAATAACCAGGCAAGTCCTAGTTGAAAGAACATTACAGAAATGGTTCTGATGATCTGATATTTATTATGCCGGTATTTATAAATGAATTTGAAACCCATTACTAAAAGTGCGATGGTATAAAACGAACCATATACAAACCATTGATCGGAAGGGGAATTGCGTATAAATTCACTTAAAGGGTTGAACATATTGATCAAGCCGCCTAAAAGATCAACACCGAAAACGGTTTTCCAATAATCTTTCCAATAGAGGCAAACGTAAAATCCGGTAATTATTATTCCAGCCATCCATGCCAAAGCACCGCGCGACGACATAGAAGTGAACATGGTGCGATTATTTTTTATTCCGGCAGGAAGATTTCCATAGGAACCTAAGGTATAAATAATAGTGCCGACGAATAAACAAACGATGGTAACTAATAAAAAGAGCAAGGGCTGATCATATCCAACACCGGCCCAGGCGAGAAATATTGCAAGAATTCCCAATGCAGTTATGGATAATCCGGTTTTTTGCAAAGTATTAAAATTTGCAGGATGTGGATTAGAAAGCGACATGGATATATTTGATTCAGTCATTGGTTTAATTTATTAGTTTGTTAATTGGATAATTTGTTAATTGATTATACTTAATTCCAAATTAAAATTATTAAAATATTTTAGCCACGATTGGAATTTTTTTATTCTTTTATTTTTTTATTTGATAGTTTGGTAATTGGTTTATTGAAATTCAATATTTTTTTATTTAAAAATCATTTTCATCAAACTTTTCTTTTCCTTTAAAATTATTTTTGTTTGGGGATGTTGGGTGTTCCAGGAATTAATAATTGCCTCTTCGAAATTTACGTAAAATTCCGGTTCGAAATTGGCTGCTTTTAAATGTGTGAGAACGTATTCCACATTTCTTTTTTCCTGCAACCACAAATTAAATAATTCGTGGCGCAATCTAATTCCGAAAATATTTATGCCGATGAAAAGATGATCCTCTTTTTTATAAACCAGGTGCATACTTTTTTTTGCATCGCCATGTTCCCAATAAAATTCTTCTTCACCCTCGCGCAATTTATTTAATACCGTTCCATACGTTTGATATTCAATATCTAAAAATTTGGCGCTGTTGAACCAAAATCCGGGATTATAATCTGTTTTAATTCCCAACATATTAAATGCAGCACATTCCCCTTGAATTTTACCGGTGTACCAAACTTGTTCCACCGTTTTTCGATCGGGCAACGACTCCTGAAACTGAGCGCAGTCGCCGGCTGCGTAGATATCCTCCAGATTGGTCGTCATATTTTGATCGATCACCACACCGCGATCACATTTAATTTTTGTTTCTTTTAAAAATGTAATATTAGGAGAAACACCTGCTGTTAAACCTACCACTTCGCAATTAATTTCTTCCCCTTTATCGGTAATAATACTTTTCACATTTCCATTACTATCACCAATAATTTCCTTCATGGAAGTATTTAATCGCAGATCAAATCCATATTCGCGGATGTGTTTGGAGATCATGATGGATTCCTGTTCCGGTAAAATATTATTCCAGTAATTACTTTCACGCACTAAAATAGTTACGGGATAATTGCGTGAGTGTAACATTTCTGCCATTTCAATTCCAATTAATCCCCCACCAACAATTACCGCTCTGGATATTCCTTTTTTAGTATTTTTTTCTAATTCCATAAGGTCCTGATAAGAATACATTCCCTGCACACCTTTAAGGTCTTGTCCGGGCCAACCAAATTTATTTGATTTTGCTCCGGATGCAATTAATAATTTATCATATTGAAGAGATTCTCCATTTTCAAATTGCAATTTTTTATTTTCTGCATCAATCGTTTTAACCCATGCCTTTTTGAGATTGATTCTGTTCTTTTTCCAGAACCAGTTTTCGTAAGGTTGCGTATGTTCAAATTTCATGTGACCCATATAAACATACATAAGAGCAGTTCTGCTAAAAAAATAATCTGTTTCGCCGGAGATCACCGTGATTTCATGATCCGAATTTTTCCGAACCGTTCTTGCGGCAGTAATGCCGGTTATGCCATTTCCTATAATTACGATATGCATATAGATAAGAGTATTGCCAATTTGAATAAAGGTATTGTGATAATAGGAAGATTAGTTGAAAAGTTCACGAAAATTGTGAAAGTTTGGTAAAAGCGGTTTCCGTTGATTCTAAACTTATGCTGCTGCCCAAAAACGCATATTTTTACTGTTATTATTAGGAAATGCCAAATACTTATTTTACATTTATCATCTCAAAACACCAAACCCCTGATTTTTGGCCCCAAAGCCAACTCTCTCCGGTTGATGTTTTGGATTTTATTTAGAAATCTAAAACTAACAACTATGAAAAATCAAAATTTTTTGCTTCCATCAAAAGAAAGTACATCGTACAAAAATTTGTAACAAATTTTTGTACGATGTTAATCACTGCATTTACTATGAGTAAGTTATTGTGGAGAGATAAGGAGTTAATTAGCGTTATATCTAAGGATACTCCATTCTTATTACCGGATAGTGTGTTTGAGGATACTATTGAAGAGGAAGAATATGCTTTTGGAGATACAGTTTCCATACAAATTGACGGATTGGATACCACCTTTATAATTTCAACGGATTCCACAGAAAACATGTTCATTTTCAATACATCAAATATCTATGTAAAACCCTCCGGAACACCGAAAACATTAAACCAGGAATTATATGGAGTAAATGTGTCAAGCTTGTTTGAACATACTACTTTTGAAGATAATGCCATTTATGTAGATTCTGCGGATCCGTGGGAATTACTCAGTGAAATGAAACCAAGAGTAATTCGTTTTCCTGATGGCTCCGGCGGCAAATTTTCAAGAATGCTTGGCTCGGAAAATAAAGATATCAATGATGCTGATTATGGACTTTGGAATAGTGGTTACGGTTTTAATCTTACGGAGATTATTCCATACTATGATATGACAGATGGAACAATAGATCACGCTGCTTGGACTGCTGAAGATGTGGTAGGTTTGAATGTTACAGATCCGGATGATCCTGATTGGGATTGGATTTACTCGCAAGATGTTGAAGATTTTATTACATTGGTAAATCATTATATTGAACAAATAACCTACGACCCAAATGATTATACAGATTACGCAGGACAAGAAGATGAGCCATTATACATTAATGAATTTATAAAACTCATTGAAAAAATTGAAACAGATAATGAGTATACAGTGGATGTAATTATTTGCCTTGATGTATTAAATGAAACTGCAGAACAATGCAAGGCAATTATTGAATACCTTCAGGATAATGAACTATATAATGTGCATATTGCCGGTATAGAACTTGGCAATGAAGTATATGCAAAGTTTTTCGGGCGTTCGATAGGTTTTGCTGTGTATGGTGAATTAGGGTTAGGGGTTAAAACTACCTTCGAACATTATTGGGATTATATAAACGGCGGAGATTACAGTAGTTTTGGTTTTACATCAGACTTTGACTTAACAGATGTTTTACCTGCTGAAATGTTAGTAAGTGATGCGCATGATTATTTAGACGTATTTAAGGGCACAACAGATGCAAATATTTATGAAATAAAAATAGGTATACCCGCTCAAAACAATGGCAACGGATTTGCCTTTTTAACTGGAGAAGATGATTATTTTTTTGCAGGAGGACCGGAGGATGATTGGAATGAAGATTTATATGACCATTATAGTGAAGAAATATTTTGGGGGTCAGGATATCGGTTTGCTTTTAACGCAGTAATACTTCACCCATATTATGCCGCATCAAATTATGAAGACCCGGAAGACCCTTTAAACAATAATTGGTATAATATACCGCTTTGTTTGGATGATGACCCATATACTGCTTTATGGGATTTTGCTGCTTATGACGAAGACCTGCGATGCGCCTTCGATGGCATTATTGGTATTGGAGATGAAGTTGGTAATTTCAGAAAGGTAATTACTTCAAGGCATAAAGATGCATTTCAGGAACATAATTTAAAGCTGCATTTTAATGAAACAGGCGAAGATCGAAAAGAATTATGGACAACAGAATCGAATTTATTAGATAAGGTGGATGGAGCAGACCTAGATGTTCAACAAAGATTAAGTATCTATTCCAACAGTTTTGTGCATGCCTATTTTCTGCAGGAATGGTTTTTAAGAAATGTAAAAATTAATTTCCAAACCACCTATTTTAAAGAAAACTTTTTTACTTATTCCACCTTACAGAATTTTTTAGGAGGGAGTACTATCAACCTTGTGAATTTATCCGATCAACAAGATCAGATAGAATTGGATATAATAACAGATTGTGATGAGGATAAAATTGATGATTATTATGTTGCAAAAACAACATACCACGAAATGAAGTTACTGAGTGCCATTTCATCAAACGATTTGCAATATTTGCCTTTAAATGGAGTGGTATTTACAGGTAATATAAATCTTGTTCCCACAATGTTTGTAGATGAATCCGAAGGGTTATTATATTGTTTTTATACGAATGTAAAGGGCACATTACAAAATTATGTATTTGACCCTGAAAATCTCATTTCTTTTTATCCTTATGCTGATATTGTTTTATTAAATCAAACGCCTGCCACTATTTATTGTTTGGATGCCGATCAGTTATATTCAAATAGCGGCAGAAGCTCCTTATTTGATTATAATACTGCTTACAACGATTGCGATGATTTGGGCACCTATCTTAACCGTTTTGAATTGAATTCAATTTCCGTTTATGAAAATGACCCCGATTGCTCCGGCGACATACCAACGGGAGGGGTATGCGTAACGGTTCCGGCCTATTCCTGCGGATATTTCACCATTCCAATGTATCCTTTCGAAATGCGTTTGGGAAAAAACACAAATATTTTTAATTTGATACCAAATCCGGCAAGTACAGGTTTTCGCATCAGAAATAAGGCAGGGCTCGAATTATTGGAGGAACTTGATTTAAAAATATTTAATAATCGGGGTGTCCAGGTGAAACAATTAATGTATGAGAATGAAGAATTTGTAAATATTGCAGATCTACCTGTTGGCGTTTATTTTGTAACTCTCACCAATAAAAAAGGCGAAACAGAAACTCAAAAATTAATTAAAATGCAATGAAAAATACCGGCTTTAACTTAAAAACATATTCTGCTTTTGCCTGCGCATTTCTTATAAACGCAAATACGCAAGCAGAAGTAGAATATACAGATATAGAACCCGACATAATTTTAGACGCTGATTTTGAAAGTGATGGAGTGGATAT
>Ga0163152_10001876_pt1 | contig 31960 bp, 18 predicted proteins | sample OliLakLV19MP8IB2_FD_148635 | JGI IMG/M metagenome (GOLD analysis project Ga0163152, IMG submission 148635) | Freshwater microbial mat bacterial communities from Lake Vanda, McMurdo Dry Valleys, Antarctica - Oligotrophic Lake LV.19.MP8.IB-2 | ecosystem: Environmental > Aquatic > Freshwater >...
GGACGAAAGCGAGTGGTGGACTTTTGCTGGTCGCAAAGCAAATGAACAACTTAGCAAGTTGCTCGACGAGACTGCCACGATGCAAAACAATGCGGATAACTTCAGCCTGCGATTCAAAACTCCTGTGTCGCCGGAGAGGCTAGTTGAGGCCCTTAATGCTCTGCAAAGCATGTCGGCCGACGAGCGGATTCCGACAAGTGATGAAAATCCGGACGAACTCAAGTTTTCCGAGTGTCTGCCATTTTCAGCGTTAAGACGCATTTTTCATGAGAGGCAGCAATCGGCGCGAGCCGTCGAGTTTGTGCTTGCCCAGCGCCTGTGCACATCGAGCGGGTTGGGCCAGTCGTAGGTTGGCCGTTGGGGGCGTTGGGCGGCGTTGGGCGAGTCTCAACAACAATAAGATTGACGAAGAGATGAGTGGGTGGGGGCGAATGGAGCGGATCTCAGGAATCAAGAATTGACATGGGGTTGTCAGGGCGAAACAAAATCCGCGCATCGCCAACGCCAATCGTAAACCAAAATTGTGCCGCCCCTTCAGGGCTTGTGAAATATTTGGGAACGCAAACCCAGGGCGTCGCCGCGCTTTGCCCTGGGCTATCATCTTTCGCCATTTCAGGGCTGCGCTCTGGTGGATGGGATCAGTTTGTATCAGTTTAGCTCCTTCTGGGTGGACCCAAGGGGTCTCAGACTCAGAAATCAAGAAGTTTACCTGGGTTGCTGCTGTGTTGTTCGTCAGACCAATTTCTGGCGTGGTGAGGAAGGTGAAATAGGATTTGCTATGCTTTCGGAACCCGGAACCGCTCGGCCATGTTCCAAATGCCCAAACAAAGTGCTTTCCACTCCCCCCTGTTTTTGGATCAATCAGCGGCTCGATGAGAATTCTGGTCATTGGTTCCGGAGGGCGGGAGCATGCGATCGTCTGGAAAATTGTTCAATCGCCCATGGCGAAGACGGTTTGGTGCGCTCCGGGCAACCCCGGGATCGCGGGCGAAAAGTCATGGACGAGTGGCGAACCCGTGAAATGCGTGCCGGTGGGTGCCGAGGATCTGCCAGCATTGCTCAGGCTTGCCGGGGAAATAAAACCAGACCTCACGGTGGTCGGTCCGGACAATCCGTTATCGCTCGGTATTGTTGATTTGTTTCAGTCCAACGGTTTTAAGATATGGGGGCCAAACCGGCAGGCTGCCTTGTTTGAAAGCTCGAAGGCGTTTGCTCAGGGTTTTATGGAAAGACATCGGATTCCAACCGCCAGGTCGGGAGTTTTTGATGATCCGGTTGCGGCCAAAAAATTTGCTGCAGAACTTCACGGCAGGTGCGCGGTGAAGGCGGACGGACTTGCTTTTGGGAAGGGTGTTATCATCGCTTTGGAGCGGGGAGAGGCGGAAGCGGCGATAGACGAAATCCTGGTCAGGAAAACATTTGGTGAGGCGGGGCGGCATCTGGTGATTCAGGAATATCTGGAAGGCATGGAAGTCTCCCTGCATGCGCTTTGCGACGGAAAGACGGCTTTATTATTTCCGTCATCGCAGGATCATAAACGAATATTCGAGAATGATGAGGGGCCCAACACCGGCGGAATGGGAACTTTTGCGCCCACACCATTCTTGAACGCCCGGGATCAGGCACTGGTGCAGGATCAGATTCTGAACCCGTGGCTTGAAGGCTGCCGGGAAGAAGGGATTGATTACCGTGGAATATTGTATCCTGGAATCATGCTGACCAAGGACGGCCCGAAGGTTTTGGAGTTTAACGCCCGGTTTGGCGATCCGGAAACGCAAGTTTACCTGAAATTGCTTCAGAATGATTTGTTGGAGTTGTTAGTGCAGAGTGTGGAGGGGAGTCTCGGGGATGCAGAATTGCAGTGGAAGGAAGGTTTTTCAGTCTGTGTTATTATGGCATCCAAGGGCTACCCTTCAGCCATTGAAAAGGGATTTCCTATTTCAGGCATAGCTGAAGCGGAAAGCGTGGAAGATCTGAAGGTTTTCCATGCCGGCACACGGATGGAGCAGGGCTCTTTGGTGAACAGCGGGGGACGGGTGCTTGGGGTGACCGGGTGGGGGAAAACGCTGGAGCAAGCCCGGGACTTGGTCTATGAAGGGGTTGAAAAAATCAAGTTTGAGGGATCTCAGATCCGGCGGGATATTGGGTCTAAAGCCATGTAAAATATGGCGCAGTTAAAATGAAATACACTTTTTTTGCAGCGTGGTCGTTTTTTTTGTGGTCGATGACGGCGCAGGCCGTCATCAGCAACAATGTCCCAAAAATTGAGGATGTGCTTTCAATCTTGAGATCGAACCTTCCCGCCGAACAAGCTCAAGCCCTGGACGCCTCTGCCTTGAAGGGCCTGCTGGCCGAACTTCAAAACAGGGTGATTCTCCTGACCAATCCCGTGGTGCAGAAACGCGCGCTCCAAGAAAACCTTCTCACTAAATGGACAGTTTATAACGACAACTTCGCCTATTTCAGGGTTGGGCAGGTCAATGGAACTTTGGCTCAACAAATCCGCAAAGCCTATGATCAATTGGCCGCGACGAACAAATTGAAAGGAATCGTTCTCGATTTGCGTTATGCCGGAGGGTTTGACTATCGGGAAGCGGCGGCGGTTTCCGACCTTTTCCTGGACAAAGAACTTCCGCTGGTCCGACTCGAGGGTGAGGCCGGTGTCGTCAAATCCCAGTCCAACGCGGATGATTTGACACAACCATTTGTGGTCCTGGTCAACCATCAAACCGGGGGCGCTGCCGAGGCGCTGGCCGGAATTTTCAGGGAAAGCCAGCGGGGCCTGCTCATTGGCAGCGGCACCAGCGGTTCCGCGAATATTTTCAAGGAGATTGAGATCAGCAACGGCAGCAGCCTGATGGTGGCCTCGCAACCGGTGGAAATTGGCCGGGGAAAAATTATCGGAACCGAGGGGCTCGCCCCTGACATCTTCTCCGCGGCGCCCGCCGCCGAGGAACGAATGTTTTTTGACGACCCTTTTAAAGTGTCTGTGAAAAAAGCCGTCATCACATCGACCAACCTGGTTGTAAGTTCCACCAATTCGCCCCGTCGCCGCATGAACGAAGCTGAACTGGTCAGGCTCCAGCGGGAAGGGGTCAATCCCGAAGATGAACGGGCCGTTGGAGAAAAAGAGACTGTTGTAATTCAAGTGGTTACGGATCCACCCCTGGCCAGAGCCCTGGACCTCTTGAAAGGGCTTTCCGTCCTGGGTCAGAACCGTAAGATCTGATTTCACGGTTGACGATTTTATCGACCAGCCTCAAGTTCAAATGCAATTATTTTCGGAATGAAAACGGTTCTATTCGTTTGCACGGGAAATGTTTGTCGCAGCCCAATGGCTGAGGGGATTTTTCGTGAGGCGGTCAAACATCAGCAAAAGGACTTTAAGGTTCTTTCTGCGGGGGTTGGAGCCATTGATGGACAACCTCCCAGTGCACATGCCGTGCGTGCGGTGAGGGAGCTCGGAATTGACATTTCGAGGCAGCGAAGCCGGATGTTGACCGCCGACTTGGTGCAGCAGGCGGATTATATTTTCGGGATGACGCACAACCACGTTGATTCCATCACCCTTCTTTATCCTCAGGCTGCCGAGAAAACATTTTTGCTCCGTGAATTTGACGACACGCTCGACATTTTTGAAAAAGACATCAGCGACCCAATTGGTGGATCACTCGAAACTTACACCTGTTGTCGCGACCAAATTGAACAAGGAATAGCCTCCATGCTAAAATTTATCGATCAGACCTCCAACCCGGATTCGGGACAGTTTTCGGGCAAACAAATCCTGGTGGCGATGGGGGCCGACCACGGAGGTTTTGAATTAAAGGAGTCGTTGAAAGAATACCTGACCAGACGTCAGATCGCAGTGCAGGATTTTGGAACATTCTCGACATCTTCATCAGATTATCCAGATTTTGCGCAGGCTGTGGGCGACCGAGTGATTCAAGGCCCCTTGGTATTCGGACTTTTGTGCTGCACCAGCGGAGTTGGGATGAGTATGAGCGCCAATAAGATTCCGGGCGTCCGGGCGGCCCTGGTCTGGGACGAAGAAATGGCCGCGATGGCCCGGCAGCACAACGACGCCAACGTCCTCTGCCTTGGATCCAAACATACATCTCCCGAACAGGCCCGGGTTATTCTCGATGCATTTCTCTGCACCCAGTTTGAGGGAGGCCGCCATGAAAGACGGGTCAAAAAACTCGAGACTGCTGCAACCCCGGCAGCGCTCAAGGTCCGGGTGGTGGATCCGGAGATTGCCGAGGCAATTTTTATGGAGAAGCAGCGGCAGCAGGAAAACATCGAACTGATCGCCAGCGAGAATTTCACCAGCCCGGCGGTGATGGAAGCCCAGGGTTCGGTGCTCACCAACAAGTACGCGGAAGGCTATCCCAAACGAAGGTGGTACGGCGGCTGCGAAAACGTGGATGTTGTGGAACAGCTGGCGATTGACAGGGCCAAGGCTCTTTTCGGTGCCGAACATGCCAATGTTCAACCCCATTCGGGAAGCGGTGCCAACATGGCGGTTTATTTCGCCTTTTTGAAGCCGGGCGACAAAATGCTGACCATGGACCTGAGCCATGGCGGGCATCTGACCCATGGCAACAAGGCGAATTTTTCAGGCAAATTTTTTGAAATCATCCATTATGGTGTTCGCAAGGGAGACGAACAGATCGACTACGATCAACTGGCCCAGATGGCCCAAGAGCATCGTCCGAAGATGATCACCGTGGGGGCGAGCGCTTACTCGCGGGTGATCGACTTCAAACGCATGGGTGAGATTGCGCGCGATGTCGGGGCGTTGCTGCTGGCGGACATCGCCCACATTGCCGGACTGATCGCTGCCGGGATACATCCGAGCCCGATCAAACATGCTGATTTTGTCACCACCACCACCCATAAGACGTTGAGAGGCCCGCGTGGGGGGCTTATTTTGTGCAAGCAACAATACGCGAAAGAAATTGATTCCCAGATTTTTCCCGGAATTCAAGGTGGGCCGTTGATGCACGTGATCGCCGCCAAGGCGGTCTGTTTCCATGAAGCCGCCCAGGAAAGTTTCAAGGCTTACCAGGCCCAGATCGTGCTCAATGCGCGAGCTCTGGCCGAAGGCATGCGGCGCAATAATTTTCGAATTGTGAGCGGTGGCACTGACAACCATCTGATGCTCGTGGATGTTGGTGCGCGTGGTTTAACCGGAAAAGACTGCCAGATCGCCTTGGATGAAGCCGGGATCACCACCAACAAAAACACCATTCCTTTTGAAACCCGTTCTCCATTTCAGGGCAGCGGCGTTCGCCTTGGAACACCGGCTGTGACCACCAGAGGCATGAAGGAGGCCGAAATGGCGGCCATTGCCGACATGATCAGCGAGGTTCTGCTCGATATAAAAAATCTCGAATCAGCTCATAAAGTCCGTCTGCGCGTTCGTAATTTGACGGCAAAATTTCCCTTGCCATATTAAAAGAACTCATTGAGGTTACCTCTGTCCCCAGTTGATCCTCAACGCGGATTAGAGAATATCACACCCAATTGGAACGTTGAATTTCTCCGAACGTACGTATCGCCCATTTGATTTGAAGTATGGCTAGAGCAACAAGCACAAAAAGAGTTTCCAAACCCAAGCGCCCAAAGGCAGCTGCCCCCGAACTTGAGAAGCAGGACAGCGCTCCTGAAATTTCCGCTGAACCGGCGTCCGCCAGCAACGAAGCTTCGGCGCCGATGTTTGTGGAGCATAAAGCAACCGGCGGTTCCGCCGCATCGAAACCGGTTGGAACTTCAACCGCGCCACCTCCCGATTCAGGACCAGCGGATGCCACGGAAGATTATTTTCCAAGCAGTGATTTGCGTCCCCGACCAGAACCCGAAGCCCCCGCCGATCCCGCCAGGGAAGAACCGGCAACCCCCGCTCCAACGCAGGGGGAACTGGGATTCAGGGAGAAGTCAAAAATCCCGCCGCAGATTCCGCGCAAACGGGATCCCCGGCCTGGCAACAATAACAGCAACCGCCGCGATGAACCCCGACGGGAAAAACGGCGCGACGATAATTTCAGGCCTGACCGTGAACGAAACCGCGACCAGGACCGTGATCTGGACCGTGACCGCGATGTTCAAGAGCCAATCCCCGCTCCGGTTCCTGGTGCTCCGACCATCAACATCGCGAAATTGCAGGCGATGTCGATGCTCGACCTGAACCAGATGGCCAGGGAGATGAGCATCGAAAACTTCGGCACCATGCGGAAGCACGAGGTTATTTTCCACATCCTGCAAAAAAATGCCGAACGGAGTGGCGTGCTTTTTTCCGAAGGAGTTTTGGAAGTTTTGGCCGAAGGGTTCGGTTTCCTGCGCTCGCAAAGCTTCAATTATCTTCCATGCCCGGAGGACATTTATGTTTCTCCTTCTCAAATCCGGCGCTTTGACCTTCAAACTGGAAATCTGGTTGCCGGTCAGATACGTCCGCCCAAAGATAAAGAACGGTTTTTCGCGCTCTTGAAGGTCGAAGCGGTCGATACTGAAGATCCGGAAAAGGCCAAGGACAAGACTCATTTCGATAATTTAACACCGCTTTTTCCCAACAAACGTTTCCTCCTGGAGACGGCTGCTGATGAATTGTCCACGCGGGTTCTGGACCTAGTCTGTCCCATTGGCAAAGGTTCCCGCGGTTTGATCGTTGCGCCCCCGCGCACCGGCAAGACCGTCTTGATGCAAAAACTGGCCAACGCCATCCTCAAGAACAATCCTGAGGCATATCTATTCATTCTGCTGATTGACGAACGCCCCGAAGAAGTGACCGACATGGAGCGGACATGCAAGCCGGCCGAGGTCATAAGCTCCACCTTCGATGAACCACCCGAACGCCACGTGCAGGTGGCAGAAATGGTGATTGAAAAGGCCAAGAGAATGGTGGAACACAAGCGTGATGTGGTCATTCTGCTTGATTCAATCACCCGCTTGGCACGCGCTTACAACACGGTTCAGCCGCACTCCGGCAAGATTCTTTCCGGCGGTGTGGACGCCAACGCACTTCACAAGCCGAAGCGGTTTTTTGGAGCGGCCCGAAACATCGAGGAAGGTGGTTCACTGACCATCATCGCGACTGCACTGGTGGACACCGGTTCCAGGATGGACGAGGTCATTTTCGAAGAATTTAAGGGAACCGGCAACATGGAGGTTCACCTCGACCGTCATCTGGTGGATCGGCGCATTTTCCCTTCCATCAATGTGGAATTGTCGGGAACCCGGAAGGAAGAACTTTTGTATCATCCCGATGAGCATGGAAAAGTGGTGGTATTACGCCGGGCGCTTACCGGGGTTCCTCCAGTGGAAGCCATGGAATTGCTGCTCAATAAACTCAAGAAAACACGCAGCAACATCGAGTTCCTTCTCGGAATGGGCAAATAGGAAGTTGGATTTATTCGAAGCCGGGGGAATGATTTCTCCCGGCTTTCGCATTTTCCATTTGAATGAACACTTTATATCGAACGTTATACTAGGATTATTGACCAAATAGACCGATGGCTTACCCGAACATATCGATGCGACAGATGGTTCTCCTGACTCTTGTGCTGAGTCTTGGCGGCGTTGCCTGCCGACCTGAAAGGGAAGTCAGAGCCTACAAGATTCCAAAGGAAACGCACCGTGCACCTGTTTTAGCCGCCGGACATTCGACAAACGACGGGCTTGATCATGGGGCTGAAACCGGCGCAGAATCGTCGGCTGAAGTCGGCTGGACCAAGCCTGAATCCTGGATTGAAGTGCCGAAGGGCCAGTTCCGGGTGGCTAGTTTTAAGATCGAGGAGGACCAAAAGACCGCCGATGTATCCGTTGTACCGCTTCCCGGTGGGGCGGGTTCTGATCTGGATAATGTAAACCGGTGGCGAGAAGAAATCGGATTAGAAGGTGTTCAGGAGAATCAACTGACCTCGGAGGAGGTGAACATAGGCGATCACACGGGACGTTTGTTCCGAATTCCCGGAGCCAGCGAGGCTTCAACTCCGGTTCAAACCCTGGCCGCTATTTTTCACGAAGGCGAAAAGGTCTGGTTTTTTAAACTCAAGGGAGACGGAACTCTGGTGGAGAAATCGAAGGCTGACTTCATCCAGTTTCTGGCTTCGTTCAAGTTCGGGTATTCCCATGAATCGACGCCGAAAGGCCGTGGAAAGGCGGGAAAAGGGGAAGAATCTTTGCCCTGGAACGTTCCATCCACTTGGCAGCAGATTCCGAAGACTGAATTCTTGATGGCAAAATATCTGGTTCCAGGCACGGACGGAAAAAGGGCTGAGATGACTGTGAGTTCGTTGCCGGGAGATGTCGGCGGAGGATTGATGAATTTGAATCGATGGCGCGGGCAGCTCGGGCTGGCGCCGGTGGAAGAGGATCAAATGGGAAAATTGACAAGTGTCATTGACGTCCAGGATGGCCGGGGAATGTTAGTGGACATGGTGGGCAACGATGTCAAAGCCGGAACAAAGGCGCGGATGATGGTGGTCATGGTGCCAAGGGAGGGGAGTACCTGGTTTTTTAAATTTATGGGAGCTGAGACGGTAATTGAAAATGAGAGAGCCGCCTTTTTGCGGGTGGTTCAAAACGCCGATTTGCCCCAATGAGCTACCTGCTTAAAACCATCGATTTTTTTACGTCGCTCCGGCTCACGGTTGTGACGCTCTGTCTGTTCATCGTTTTAGTTTTTATAGGAACGCTGGCTCAGGTGGAGGTGGGGATATGGGATGCACAAGCCCGGTATTTCCGAAGTTTTTTCATCTATTGGACCTCTGCCAGTGGAAACATAAAGATTCCAGTGTTCCCGGGCGGCTATTTATTGGGGGCCGTGCTGCTGATCAATCTCATCGCGGCTCACATCAAGCGTTTTAGCTTTAAGAAAAAAAAGATTGGGCTCATGGCGATTCACGCGGGAATCATCATGTTGCTTCTAAGCCAGGTCGCGACCGATCTTTTCCAGGTGGAAAGCAATATGCGATTGGAAGAGGGGCAGTCGAAAAATTATTCTGACAACACCTTTCACAGCGAACTGGCGGTCATTGACATCACCAGCCCTGATTTCGACGAAGTGGTTTCCATTCCGGACACCATTCTTCGGGCCAAAGGAGAGATCAGCCACTCCAAGCTGCCATTCACCGTAAAAGTCAGGGAATATTTTCCCAACGCCGAACCAAAACTACGCGGTCCGATGGTGAGCAATGGGAATCCCCAGGCCACACGGGGCGTGGGAGACAAGGTCGAGTTCACCTCCCTTCCCATCACCTCAAAACCGGACGAGCGTAACATTCCCGCTGCGGTGGTGGAAATCGTGACTTCCAAAGGCTCAGAAGGAACCTGGTTGGTTTCCAACTGGCTCTCGGAGGAGACCCTGGCGCCGATTCTCATCAAGACATGGAAAGACTTCGCCAAACCTTTGGTGGAGCCCCAGACATTTTTAATCGGCGACAAAAAATACTTGGTCGCCCTCCGTCCGATGCGGCACTACAAAGATTTCACTATTGAACTGAATGATTTTAAACATGATCTCTACAAGGGAACGGCGATTCCGAAGAATTTTTCCAGCCAGATCAAGATCAAGGATGCTTCGGGTTATGACCGGGAGGTCTTGATTTCCATGAACGAGCCGTTGCGTTACAAAGGCGAGACCTATTACCAGGCGAGTTTTGACAAATTAAATCCCAACATCACGGTGTTGCAGGTTGTTCGTAATCCCGGATGGCTGACCCCTTACATAGCCTGCGGATTGGTCGGTGTCGGGCTTGCGACGCAGTTCTTGATCAGCTTGTTCTCATTCTCCAGAAAGCGGAAGACATCATGAAACGAATTTTACCATGGTTTTTTGTTGCGCTTTTTGCCTTCGAATTCCTTTTCGCTTTGCGCCCTCGCAAGGAAAAGGATTTCCACTTCCGTGAGTTCGGAGAGATACCGGTTCTTCTGAACGGGCGGATACAGCCCTTCGATTCCGTGGCGAGAAACTCGTTGCTCCAGATTCGAAGCCAGCAGGAGGTTCCGCTCGAAGGCAACGGAGCGCAGGGAGCGTGGGGGAAATGGGAGGATTTGCAGGGACCTTTGAGCGAACGCCAGTGGTGGCAGTTTCAAAAACATCCCAAAAAACTTAAACCCACGCCGTGGCTTTTGGAAGTCATGACCCGGCAGGAGGAGGCCGACAAACGTTATAATTTTCTCGTGCATCACCCCGAGTTGTTGTCTCTCCTGAACCTGGAAGGGAAGGGGATCGAGAACAGCGGGCTGCGTTATGTCAGCTTCAATGAACTACGTCCCTCGCTGGAGAAAGTCTTCAAGGAAGAAAAGTCGATGGAGAAACTGGACGCGCAGCTCAAGACTCCGTTTCAGAAACAAATCACCAAACTTTACAACGCCGTGGTGATTTATCAGCGGCTGAAAAGCAGCCTTCAACCTGAAACCACCAAGGGATTTTCCGAGGATCTGGCCGGATTCACCCAGTCCTTGGACGCCGGCATAGCCGCTTTCAAAGCCCGTCAGGCCGGGGAAAAGCATGATGAAGAAATTTTCAACAAGCTGCTCGTTTATTTGAATGACTACCAGTTCATGGCGGGCATGGCTTTGCCGCTCATCGTTCCTCCGCTGGACCCGGCCAAGAGTCGTGACGATTGGAGCAACATCGGGGTAGCTCTGTTGGATAGTGGGAAAAACAAACAGCTCCATCCCGCGATACCTTTTTTAGCGCAAATTTCCGAAGCTTATCAAAAGCAGAATGTTGAGGGTTTTAATGCTGCTGTCGGAAAATACAAAGACTGGCTTCAGCCGACCTTCAACAAGGAGGTTCAAAAGGGGAAAAAAGAGTATTGGTTCACGACGGCTCAACCCTTTTACCGGTCGCTGCTCTCTTACCTTTTGATTTTCATCCTGGGCTGTCTTTCCTGGTTCAGCTGGTCGGACACGTTGCGCCGATCCGCCTTCCTGCTGACCTTCGTGGCACTGGGGATTCATACGTTTGGATTGATCATGCGCATGGTTTTGGAAGGACGTCCCCCGGTTACCAATCTTTATTCTTCGGCGATTTTCATCGGATGGGGTGCCGTGGTTCTTGGTCTTGTATTGGAGAAGATATTTAAGGACGGAATCGGGGTTACCATCGGCGCGTCCGTTGGTGTGGTCACCCAGATCATTGCGCACAACCTGGCGTTAGGTTCTGCGGACACCATGGAAATGATGCGAGCGGTTCTTGATACCAATTTCTGGCTGGCAACCCATGTGGTCGTGATCACGCTCGGTTATTCCTCGACCTACGTGGCCGGTGCGTTGGGAATCATCTATATCCTGCGCGGATTCTTCACCCGATCCTTAAGCCAGGTCACGGCGAAAAACATCTCGCGGATGATTTATGGAATCATTTGTTTCGCCACGTTGCTGAGTTTTGTCGGCACTATTCTGGGGGGGATCTGGGCCGACCAATCATGGGGCCGGTTCTGGGGTTGGGATCCCAAGGAAAACGGTGCCTTGATTATTGTCGTCTGGAACGCCGTGATCTTGCACGCCCGATGGGGCGGGATGATTCGGGAACGGGGCCTGGCGGCCATGGCCGTCTTTGGTAACGTGGTGACCACCTGGTCTTATTTTGGAGTCAACATGCTCGGAGTGGGGCTGCATTCCTACGGCTTCATGGACGAAGGTTTTCGATGGCTGGTCTATTTTGGAACCAGTCAGGCCCTTATCATTCTGGTGGCATTGATTCCTACAAGATTATGGGCCAGTTTCCGGCAAGTGGAAAAACCGGCCTCAACACCATCCAAATCCGGGCCTGAATCCAAGCCGGCCACCGCCTAAATCCGTCACCTTAATTCCTTTTGACGCTGTCAGACGATTCCCTTAGCGTCTCAAGGCTCAATTGCCAAGCACAGTATGATCGGACTAATCATCAAGAAATTTATCGGTTCAAGAAACGACCGGGAAATTAAAAAACTTCGACCTCTCATCACTCGAATCAACGAGATTGAGAAGACGCTTCAATCACTTTCGGACGATGCGTTGCGCCAGAAGACTGCGGCTTGGAAAGCGGAGCTGGCCCCGATTGAAGACAAGGCGGAGCTCGTCTCCAAATTGAACGAAATCCTGCCCGACGCGTTTGCCGTGGTGAAAAACGCCTGTCGGCGGCTTTGTGGCAAGGATGTGGAGGTCCGGGGTCATCCGTTGCGCTGGGAAATGGTTCCTTTTGATGTGCAATTGATTGGCGGTTACGGGTTGCACACCGGTCGGATTGCCGAAATGGCCACTGGCGAAGGCAAAACGCTTGTCGCCACTCTCCCCGTATATCTCAATGCCTTGACCGGACGTGGCGTTCATGTGGTCACCGTAAACGACTATCTGGCTGCCCGCGACGGTGAGTGGATGGGCGCGGTTTATCGCTTTCTAGGTCTGACTGTCGGCTGCATTTTGCATGACCAGTCGCCGCAGGTCCGTCGTGAGCAATACGCTTGCGACATCACCTATGGCACCAATGCCGAATTTGGTTTTGATTATTTGCGCGACAACGGCATGGCCAGTCGCCGGGAGGAGCAGGTACAGCGCGGACATTATTTTGCGATCATCGACGAGGTGGATTCCATTCTGATTGATGAAGCGCGGACGCCTCTGATCATCAGCGGACCTGCGGTGATTCATATCGATCATCAATACGATCAATTCAAACCACCGGTCGAACGTGTTGTGGCGGCCCAGGAAAAACTCTGCGCCCGCTACCTTCACGAAGCGACGGAATTGCTCGCCAAAATTGCCGCCGGAGGGGGGGCGGAAAAAAGCTCCGGACAGCTTGAGCGCGAAATCGGGCTGTTGCTTTATCGGGTCAAAACAGGTCATCCCAGGACCGAGGCTTTCCTTCGCCTCCTGGAAGCTCCGGAGAACATCCGGATGATGCAGAAAGCCGAACTTGAGCTGCTGGGCGACCAGAGCAAAAAACTTCTCTATGAGCAAAAAGAGCTGCTTTTTTATGCTATCGATGAAAAAGGTCACGATGCGGATCTCACGGAAAAAGGGCGGAATTTCCTCAGTCCCTCGGATCCCGACGCCTTTGTCCTCCCTGACCTGACCACCGGTTTTCACGAAATTGATGCCGGCCAGGAGACTGATCCTAAAAAACGGTTGGAGGAAAAAGCCAAACTTCAGGCCCTTTTTGAACAGCGCGCCCAGCAGATCCATTGTATTTCCCAATTGCTGAAAGCTTACAGCCTTTATCAAAAGGACGTTCAATACGTGGTCCAGGACAACAAGGTGATCATCGTGGATGAAAACACCGGACGTTTGATGACCGGTCGGCGTTGGAGTGACGGCCTGCATCAAGCGGTCGAAGCCAAAGAAGGCGTGGAGGTCGAACGCGAGACCCAGACCCTGGCCACCATCACCATCCAGAATTATTTCAGGCTCTATCTGAAACTGGCGGGAATGACCGGAACCGCCGAAACCGAGGCGTCCGAATTTTTCGACATCTACAAACTCGGTGTGCTGGTCATTCCCACCAACCGGGTCATCGCTCGGAAAGACGCCAATGACAGCGTCTATAAAACCAAGAGGGAAAAGTTTAATGCCGTGCTCAAGGAGATCCAGGCGGTTCATGCGCTCGGTCGCCCCATCCTGGTCGGCACCGTCTCTGTCGAAACCAGTGAGTTTGTCTCACGGATGTTGAAGAAAGTCGGCATCGTTCATTCCGTTCTGAATGCCAAGTATCATGAACAGGAAGCTGAGATCGTGGCCCGTGCCGGGCAGCGTGGCGGTGTGACCATCGCCACGAACATGGCTGGCCGCGGGACCGACATCAAACTCGGCGCAGGAGTCGCCGATGTGGGCGGTTTGCATGTAATCGGCACTGAACGTCACGAATCCCGCCGCATCGACCGTCAGTTGCGCGGTCGTTGCGCACGCCAGGGTGACCCCGGTTCCTCTCATTTCTTCATTTCACTGGAAGACGATCTGATGCGTTTGTTCGGTTCGGACAAGATCGTCAAGGTGATGGAAAATCTCGGGTTGGAAGAAGGACAGGAGCTTGAGCATTTCATGCTCAACAAATCGATTGAAACCGCTCAGAAGCGCGTGGAGCAACACAACTTCCAGATCCGCAAACGGACACTGGAATACGACGATGTGATGAACAAACAGCGCGAAGTCATTTACGGCTTCCGTAATGAAATTCTCACCGCCGCCGATGTCCGGGACCGGCTCATGGACATCATGGAGGAAGTGGTTATTTCCAAGGTGGAACAATACACCACTGTGGACGGTGATCCTTCTGAATGGAACATCCGGGGTCTCTCGGACTGGGTGAATTTGAATTTTCCGCTGGGAGTTCCCGAAGAGGAAATCCTCAAAGCCGCGCAGTCGGGGTCGGAGCAGCCTGTGCCCGGTTCTGTTTTTGACGGTCTCAGCCCGGCCCAGTTTGCCTTGTGCCAGTTCATCTGCCAGGCGGTGCGGGATGCTTACGAACTCAAAATCAGCTTTGAACAGCCCGAAGCTCTCAAATCGATTGAACGTTACACCGTCCTGAGTGCCATCGATAAATTGTGGCAGGAGCACCTTTACGGGATGGACAGCCTGCGCAACAGCATCGGGCTTCGTGCTTACGGACAGCGTGATCCGTTGCTGGAATACAAGGCTGAAGCCTTCAAGATCTTCGAAGAACTGATGGTCAACATCAAGACCGAGATCTGTCACAATATTTTCCGATCCGCCTCCAGCCTGATGGCTTTTGAACAATTCCTGCACAACATGCCGCAAAAGACCGTGCATCAGTCCGCCAGCGCCTTTCAGGAGCCGACGTCGCAGGCTGCCGGATCGGAGAAAGGCTCCGGAAGAACGGGATCAGGGAAGAGCGTCGGTTCCAGCTCCATGGTTTCCGAAGCCAACGAGGTTCTGGCCAAGTCTAAACCAATCCGCAGCGTTCCCAAGGTGGGTCGCAATGATCCCTGTCCTTGCGGCAGTGGCAAAAAATACAAGCAGTGCTGCGGAAGGTAAGGTCTGAGCCGGAGTGATTCAATCTGAACACTCAGGGTCGGCGATTGCGGCGCAAGAAAATGAATCTCAAAGATTTTATCTCCGCATTTTGCAGGGCGAATCAACTATGCCCAGTTTTCTCGCCTCACAAGCTCGTCGCGGCTGCTCGCCCGCCCGCTCCCAAAACAAATACAAAAGTTTGGTGAAGGCGAAAGATGCAATTCTGAAACGGACCACTTAGTTGTCGGCAACATTTGAGAGCAGGTGTTTTTATCCAAACTTTCAGGCAAAACACTATCCTGGGTTGGTCGCCCGCCTTATTGTTGAATTCGGTTCTCCCGGCTTTAATCTGGATCAAGGGTAAAAAGCGGGTATGCGTCTATTCTCTCATCTAGCGACATTATTTCTGACGGGGATTCTATTTTTTCCGCTTTGGTGTCAGTCAGCAGAATCTCCCGCACCGGTTTCCCCTCGTCTCTTGTCGACAGCCACGCTGCAATGTGAACCATGCCGGGTGGCGCTCAGCTTGAATTCAGATACCAATTCCCGGCTCGACGAAATCAACCGGCATCAGCAGCAAGTTTCGGTCGGCCGTAGCCCGCAGATCCTGGAAAGACTGGGGTGGTTATTGGTTTCGCAGGCTCGGGTCAGCGGCGATTCCGGCTATTTGAAACAAGCCGAACAAACTGCCATCTGTCTGGAAACACACAACCCGCAGGACCAGGGAGCTATGCTGCTCAAAGGCCATGTTTATCACAACCTGCATCGATTCAAAGAGGCCGAAACCATTGCCCGCAGCCTGGTGGACAGCCGGGGTGATTCCGCAGATTTTGGATTGTTGGGTGATTTGCTTTACGAGACGGGCGACTACGCCGGTGCGCTGAAAAATTATCAGCAAATGGTCGATTTAAGGCCCAGCCTCGAATCGTATCTGCGCGCGGGACAGCTCCGTCAGGTTCTGGGCGATCTGCAAGGAGCGATAGAAATGTTCGAAATGGCGGTCGGCGCTGGAAACCCTGCGGACTCCGATTCACTCGCCTGGCTTCATGGCAAACTGGCCATGCTCCAACTTCAAGCTGAACGGCCTGCGGCTGCGTGGAAGATGATCTTGCGGGGCAGGGAGGTTTCCCGCAGGCACGCTGCGTTGTCGCTGGCTGAGGCCAGGGTGTTGTGCGCCGGTAAAAAATTTGGAGAGGCCGCAAAGGTTTTGATGGAGATTCCAAGCGGCCGGCAAAACCTCGAAGGTGAATGGTTGCTGGCTGATCTGCTTCTGGAGCTTGGCCAGAACGACGAGGCTCGAAAGGTGGAAGAGAGAATCATCAGGTCCGGCATGAGAACCGATCCGAGAACATTCTCGCTCTATCTGGCCACTCGCGGGAAAAATGTTGCCCTGGCGTTAAGACTGGCCCGCGACGAACTGCTGGTCCGGCCCGATATTTACACCCTGGACGCAGTGGCTTGGAGCGAAAGGAATTCCTCGAATCTTTCAAAGGCGCGGGAAGCGATGGAACAAGCGGGCCGCACCGGGGCTGTTGACGCCCGGATATTGCTGCACAGGGCGTTGATCGAACTAGACGCCGGTGAAATTGCCGCAGCGGAGATCACCCGGCAAAAATTGGCGAAAGTGAGAGCCCTTTTATTTCCCTCAGAACTGCATCATTACAAATTGTTGGAGGCGCGATTGGCCGACGCCAGCCCAACGCCGAGAACGGAGGCCAGTTTAACCAAACCTAGCTATGAAACTAAATAGAATCACTCATCGGTTCGCGCGAAGGGCGGGACTCGCAGCACTGCTGCTCGCCTTCCTTTCCCCTGTCTTGCCGGGACAGGCCTCCAGTCACATGGACGCCCCTCTCATCACTCTGGATCCGGCGGCAAACACCACCGACGTCTATGCCTTCGTTACCCAGCGGGAGGGGAAAAAATATCTGGTCACGGCCCTCTCGGTCTATCCTTTTGAGGAGCCCGGGATTGGTCCGAACAAATACAACTTCGATGACAATGTCCTTTACCAGATCCACATTTCTTCCACCAATGTGGTTCGCAATAACGGTCAGCTTCCGTCCGGCGTTTCACTTGGTCACGCCACTTATTCGTATCAGTTCAAATTCAGTTCCTCGTGGAAAACCAGAGGCACGATTCTCCAGTCCTATCTGGGGGTGGTTGCCGCGAATCACGACGACAACCAGAATTTCCGCCAGAGCTACACTGTTACGAGGATAAACAGGCGGAACAATCAGACCTTAAACCTCGGGCCTGGAATTGTGCCTCCCAACAACCAGGGAATCGCCACCCCGTATTATAACACCACAGACAACGGAGAAAATGAAGCGAAGCAGGGGGCGACTTCGGAAGCCGGGCTTGACCGATACACTGGCTCCGCTATCGCGGATCTTGGTCGGGGTCACCGTTCTTTCGCCGGGCAGCGCGACGATGGTTTTTACGGCGACATACAGGCTGTGTTTGATTTGTTGAGACTCCGGGCGCCCGGAAAAGATGCGCAGCAAGGCTACAATGTTCACACGATCGTCCTGGAAATTCCGATGACAGAACTCGGCGGGGATAAACAGGTGGTGGGGGTATGGGGCACCACTTCACGGCGGCAGGTCAGCATTTTGCGGGACGCAAACAGCGGGCCGTTTCAGGATCTGCTGAACAAACCTTTCAATCCAGCGCAGGAAAGCGGGCGATGGGTTCAAGTTGGACGGCAAGGCAACCCTCTCTTTTGTGAGGCCATGGTCGCGATTGCCGATAAAAACCTCTACAACCGCTCCTCGCCGAACATGGATGGTGCCTTGTTTTTAAAATATGCTCGCGAACCGGAACTGGCCCGGTTGCTCAACGCCCTGGTGTTTAATGCTCCTGCCGAATCGCCGGTGGCCCCTGAAACCGAAAGGTCCGATCTGGTGCGCATTTTCATCCCGGACGTTATCAAGGTCGATCTTTCCACCGGTCCGGCACGGTTGGCTGGCGCTTATGATAACGATCCAGGTTTCAAACGGTTGGGGATTTTTGAAGGAGATACATTGACGAGCACGATTCAACTCGGTTTCGGGCAGGGCACACTCCCCGGAGGCTGGCCCAACGGACGGCGGTTTGGAGACGATGTCGTCGATATTGCGGTCACGGCCGTGGCGAGTGATTTGAGGATCAGTGAAACCCAGGTCCCGATCATTCGTGGGCCGTATGGCGACAACGTTTACGACAACGACATCACCTACAACAAGGTGTTCCCGTACGCCGCCACTCCGCTCAACGGACGCAATCACGGGCATCATACCGTGAACAGGCCGCCGACTCCCTGACCCGGCAGGCTCTTGGCTGCCTCGAAAGTTTTCCTCGCGATTTACAAATTGTGAGGAAAACTTTTCCAGATAAGTTTTGACCATTTTACAGTCCGGATCATTAAGGGTGGAAATTTCGTCCTAAGATTCGACGCTTCCGTTCAAGCCGTCCCTGGGAATTCCAGTTAATTGTGAGGGATGAAACCTCAACCTTCTCCTTTTGCTCGCGGCTTCACCCTTATTGAACTGCTCGTGGTGATTGCGATTATCGCCATCCTGGCCGGGATGCTTTTGCCGGCTTTGAGCAAGGCGAAGCTCAGGGCTCAAGGGATCCATTGCATGAACAACTCCAAGCAGCTCGGTTTGGGGTGGGTTATGTACGCCATTGATAATCAAGACCAGGTTCTTGGCCCCTTTCCGACCGCAGGACGCCCGATCTGGATGGACGGTATCTGGGACTCGGGCAATGACGCGGTTACCGAGCGGATTTTTACCAACAGTCCCACCTGGGGTTACATCAAAAGCTTGCAAAGTTTTCATTGTGCAGCAGACCAGAGCAAACTTCTGTATCAGGGAAAACCTAAACTCCGACTGATCAGTTATGCCAACAATGCGATGTTGGGGCCCTCGAGCGGTTGGTCGTCTCCCTGGAACGGGGGGGCTAATTCCAAGTATAAACCGGTCTTGAAAGTCTCAGACATCACCGCTCCTTCGGAAATGTACACTCTGCTGGACGAACATGAGAACAGCATCAATGATGCGCACTATTTCCCGTTCAGTGATCTGGCCAAGTGGTCCAAATCGACCCGTTGGTTGGATTCCCCTTCAGGACGGCATGGAAATGCTGGGGGCTTTGTTTTCGCGGATGGGCATAGCACCGTCCAGAAGTGGAAAACCCAAGGGTTGGGGAAGGTGCAGAAGTCTTCTAACGGCACCACGCCCCGACCGGACAATTCATTTATTGGAGAGGTTCCAGAAGCGGATTGGAAATGGTTTGAGCAACATATCGCGCCGCTTCGAAACCCATGAGTTTTGCGTTTCATGCCCGGAAGGACGGTCTTTCAGCCTTGTGCGTAGGCGTGAATGATTGTGGGTGGGTTCCCTGACGGATCGCGGTTCTGTGAGCCGCAGCACATTGCAAAACCTGAACCTCCAGACCCCGCCACAACCATGACAGTTGCCACGCGCTGTGGCTGATCGAGTCCGATACAGCTGCGGTGCGAGATTGCCTCCCGTTTTCATTCACCCCCCTTGTGCGACCATCCACTGTTCAAGGATTGAATCCCGATGGAGTTTCAAGCCAGACTGGAGGAGGCAGCGGGCTCCAAATGAAATTTGCGAAATGGTCATGCAAACGTGGCTTCACGTTGATCGAATTGCTGGTTGTCATCGCCATTATTTCGATCCTGGCCTCGCTGCTTTTGCCTGCGCTCGGCAGGGCAAAACAAAAAGCACGACGGGCTGCGTGTCTTTCCAACCTGCGCCAGATTGGTTTTGTCTTTTCGCTCTATCAAGATGAACACGCGAACCGTTTTCCGGATCGTCGTGATTTGAAAACCTCGCTCGGCTACAAACCGTGGAGCTCCTGGCCTCCATCAGATCCTCGGGCAGGCTGGGCCGCGCTCACGTTTAGCAATTACCTTCAGAACAGCGCTGTCTGGCTCTGCCCGGGGGTGGCTGCCTCCGGATTGAGAAAAGCGGTGCAAGTGGTTCAAACTTTTCCGTCGGTTAACAATCCCGGCTTGACGGCGTATTGGATGTGGCGTTTTGACCGGGATTCGGACGATGTCCCGCTTGATAATTTCTGGAACAAAACGCCCGAGGCGGCTTTGAACGATCTGCGAACGGCAAACAATCCGGTGGCAGGACAACCCGCCTCAGTTTCTGAAGTGGAGCTTGCTGTGGATGTCTATTTTCCCAACACCATCCCCACCGTCTCGCCGGAGCTGTCCGGGCGTACTGCACATTCTGCTGGGAGGAACCGGCTCATGCTCGACCTGAGCGCCGGTTTCTGGCGAGATTCAAGGATCTCCGGCAACAACTGATTCACACATGAAATTAATTCTTCAAATCCTGTTTGTTCCATTGCTGGCTTCCGCCGCAGGCTCCAACTGGAATGTTTATCTGGGCGACAAGTCTAGCAGTCACTATTCGACGTTGAAACAGATCACACCAAAAAACGTCGGCAGACTGGAGGTCGCCTGGACTTACAGCGCGGGCGGTGCGGACAAAAACAACAGGTCGCAAATCCAGTGCAACCCGCTGGTGATCGACGGCGTGCTTTACGGCACTTCGCCGGACCTGCAGCTTTTTGCCATCGACGCTGCTTCTGGTCGGGAATTGTGGCGCTTTAACCCCGTGTCAGTGAAGGGCGTCACCAAGGGCGGGGTCAACCGCGGACTGGTTCATTGGGCGGACGGCTCCGATCAACGGATTCTGTACGCCAACGACCATTTTTTGCACGCTATCGACGCCCGGACCGGTCAAAGAATTCCTTCTTTTGGAGAGGGTGGATCCATCAATTTGAAACGGGATCTCGGCAGGGATGTTGCAAACCTTGCCCTTCAATCCACTACACCTGGAGTGATTTTTGGAGATCGTCTGATCATGGGCATGCGCCTTGGCGAAGGCCCGGCACCAGCCGCGCCGGGTCATATCCGCGCCTACGACGTCCGAACCGGCAAGCTCGTCTGGCGCTTTAACACCATTCCTCAACCGGGCGAAAAAGGCCATGAAACGTGGCCTCCCAACGCCTATCAATATGCGGGCGGCGTGAATGTCTGGACCGGTTTCGCGCTCGACGAAAAACGGGGCCTGGTTTTTTGTCCCACAGGTTCCGCCTCCTTTGATTTTTGGGGCGGAAACAGGATTGGTCAAAATCTGTTCGCCAACTGCCTGATTGCCCTTGATGCCAGGACCGGCACCCGCGTCTGGCATCAACAACTGGTTCGTCACGACCTCTGGGATCGCGACCTGCCGGCACCGCCGAACCTGCTCACCGTCACCTCTGGAGGAAAGAAGATCGATGCCGTGGCTCAGGTCACCAAATCCGGGCATGTGTTCGTCTTTAATCGCGAAACTGGAGATCCTCTTTTTCCGATAAAGGAAGTCGCCGTTCCAATGTCAGATTTGTTGGGTGAATCCTCCTGGCCCACGCAGCCGTTGCCGACCAAGCCGGCGCCATTTGCCAGACAGCTTTTCAGCTACGACGAAATCACAGACATCTCGCCGGAATCGCATCGCCAGGTTTTGGAAAAGTTCTCCAAGATACGCCCGCACACACCTTTTCAACCGCCGAGCCGCGAAGGGACGATCATTCTACCGGGTTTCGACGGAGGTGCGGAGTGGGGAGGCGCCGCCGCCGATCCTGAAGGTGTTCTCTACGTGAATGGAAATGAAATGCCCTGGATTCTGACCATGGTCGAAACCAAGGGGAAAGGAAACGAACCGCTGACGACGGGAGAAGCGATCTTCAACCAGATTTGCGCCGCCTGCCATGGGATTGATCGAACCGGGAACAAGGCTCAGAACGTGCCATCTCTGGTAGGAGTGGAGCAAAGATTGAAAAAAGAAGATGTGTTGGCCCTGTTAAAAACCGGCAAAGGAGTCATGCCATCGTTCGATTTCCTCACGGAGAAGCAGAGGCAGCTTGTGGTTGAGCATCTGCTCGGCATGACGACCGCAGCCGCGGTGTCGAACGAGGCCGGCCGCAAAGAGGAAGTTGGAGGGGCGGATGTTCTTGGAACCATTCCCTACACCACCACGGGTTACAATCGGTGGCTGGATACGAACGGGTATCCGGCGATCAAGCCACCCTGGGGTACGCTCAATGCGATTGATTTAAATACCGGTGAATACCGCTGGCGTGTTCCCCTGGGGGAATGGCCTGAACTCGCGACCAAAGGTGTTCCGCCCACCGGCACCGAGAATTATGGAGGTCCCGTGGTGACTGCCGGAGGACTGGTGATTATCGCCGCAAGCCGGGACGAGCATCTGCGGGCCTTTGATCGCAAAACTGGCAGGGAACTCTGGAAAGCAAAACTTCCCGCAGCTGGGTATGCAACGCCGGCGACTTATTCGATCAATGGACGCCAGTACATTGTCATAGCCTGCGGTGGAGGAAAAATCGGCACGAAGAGTGGCGACACATATGTGGCTTTTGCATTGCCGCAAACCCGGTCCGGTCGATGAACATACTTCAGGTCCACCTGTCTCGGCGGAACTCATTCATCCGGATATTCGAACGCAAATGAGCATAACTATTCCAGGCAACCTCCGGGCGGGCCCGTTCACTCTGCGCTTCGACTGCGGTGGTCTCAGATACATCAAATGGGGGGAGCACGAGGTCATCCGTCGGATTTACTTCGCAGTACGCGACCGGAACTGGGGGACAATTCCCTTTGAGATTTCAGATTTTGAATCAGAGATTTCCGAGGCGGATTTTAGTATCCGCTACAACTGCAACTTTCGGATGAAGGAGATTTATTTTTTTTCGCGCATGGAAATCACCGGGGATTCCGATGGCAGCATCCGGATCAGTTTTGAAGGTGAAGCCCGGTCGACTTTTCTTCGTAACCGCATCGGTCTCTGCGTTCTGCACCCGATTCGCGAATGTGCGGGAGCCAAGGCGCGCGCGACTTATGCCACTGGCATCACGGCGGAGATCACATTTCCCCGATCCATCGCTTCGGAACAACCTGTCAGAGGTTTTTATGACCTCGCCGGGCTGGCGCACGAAGTTGAACCCGGCGTCTGGGCCGAACTGCAATTCGAGGGTGACTTGTTCGAAATGGAGGATCAGCGCAATTGGATCGATGCGAGTTTCAAAACTTATGGCACACCGTTGCGGCTTCCATTTCCGATGGAGATCAAGGCCGGCACACGGTTGAGGCAGGAGGTTCGATTGCGATTGTTGGATCAGAGACCAAATCCAAGAATGAAATCGGTTCTGAAACAAAGTAAGGGTGCAACGGAGACCGTAACAGTTCGTTTTGTTGGTGATCGCACAAAAATTCCTTCGATCGGTCTGGGGGCTTCTTTGGAATCCGACGTGCCTGATGAACTTTCGATCCAGCGGCTTCTGGCGCTGAAACTTTCACACGTTCGTGTTGATGTGAGAGCCAGTGATGCAAAATCATCCGTCCTGCTTACTGAACAATCCTCCGACGCCGCCATTCTTGGTCACGTCATTGAGCTGGCGGTTCATCTGGATAATTTCGATGATTGGGAGTCACCCGCCGCATTTCTAGATGCTTTGGGCGATCAATTGCGCAACCTTCAAACTCCCCTGGCACGGATTTTAGTTTTTGGGCCAGAGATGGTTCACTCTTCGTCCGAGCAAGGCTTGGTGCTGGCTCGAAAACATCTGGGCGCTTTGGGTGTGCCGATTGGAGGCGGCTCGAATGCCGATCTTTATCAGCTCAATCTGCGTCTGCCTTCTGCGAGCGCAGATTTTATTTGCTGGTCGATGAATCCACAGGTCCATGCCTTTGATAATTGTAGTATTGCGGAAACTCCCGAAGCTGCCGCGCAACAGGTTTTGAGCGTGAGAACTTCTTTTCCAGACAAGCCTCTGGTTGTTTCACCCGTGACCCTCAAACCACGATTCAACGCGGTCGCAACAGGTCCGGAACGGGATATCCTGAAGGGCGAATTGCCGCCGCAGGTTGATCCGCGTCAAGTTTCACTTTTTGCCGCCGCGTGGACTGTGGCGATGCTCAAGGCATTGGCCGGGTCTGGGGCAAACAGCGTCACTTTTTTCGAGACAATAGGTTGGTGCGGAGTGATGGAAGCCATTTCCGGCTCGATTTTGCCGGAGAAATATCCTTCAATTCCCGGAGCTGTGTTCCCGGTTTACCATGTGCTGGCCGACGTTGGAGAATTCGCCGGAGGAGAGGTTTTAAGCACAGAATCAAGTGATCCGTTGACCATCGTTTCGTTGTTGATGCAATCTGGAAAAAGGAGACGGTTGATTCTGGCCAATTTAAGCAACCAAACCAGGGTTGCCAGGATTCAGAACTTGGAAGGGTTTATGCAGGCAAGGATTATGGATGAATCGAACGCAAGAGTTGCAATGACTTCACCGGAGGAGTTTCGTCGCTCCTCGATTTCGTTCCAAAGGACGGAACTTGCCCTGGGTCCGCATGCCATCGCCACCCTGGATTTTAAGGAGATTTGATATGGTCACCACTCCAAACGGGCCACGCCATTTTCACGAATTCGCTGGCACCCGGCTTCCCGGCACCTTCGTGGTCCTGCTCCTTGTTTTTTTCACCCTCATCCCCGGCCTATGGGCCCACGATCCGGGCCTCAGCAGCCTGCGGATTTTTCCGACGAACCAGGTTTTAACGGCGGTCATGACCTATGCCCGCGCTGATATCGAAACCATCGTCCCCATGGATGCAAATGGAGATGGGAAGATTTCAGCCCCAGAATTTGAATCGGTGCGATCCACTTTGAACCAGCTCGCCGGGCGCGCACTTTTTATCAGCAGCACCAACTCCAGCCTCTCACTGTTGCAACCTCCAGAGGTGAGAGTCGATGACCTCAACAACGTGGAATTCACCTTCCATTTTCCGCCCGCTGAAGGTTTGCTCAAAGGCGAGAGTCGGCTGATCCCCGAGCTTCCTACGGGGCATCGTCAGTTCGCATCGGTTTATGGCGGCACAAACGAATTGACCGGCAGTTTTTTGCTCGGTCCAAGCAATCCAAAATTTGAATTTGTTTTGGGGAGTTTGGCCGGCGACAAATCCGAACAGTCCGGGGTCTCTGATTTCTTCCTGTTTTTTCGGCTGGGGATCAAACATATCCTGATTGGATATGATCACCTTTTATTTCTTTTCGGACTCATGTTGATTCCCATTCGTTGGCTGGATCTGTTGAAAATAATCACCTCATTCACGGTGGCCCACTCCATCACGCTGGCTTTGGCAGCGATGAAGGTGGTGGAAATTCCCTCCCACTTTGTCGAGCCGGCCATTGCATTATCGATCGCTTACATCGGACTTGAGAACCTGCGGCGAAAGGGTGAGGTCAAGAACAGATGGCTTTTGACTTTCGCCCTGGGATTGATTCACGGCTTCGGTTTCGCCTCGGTTTTAGGCGAGCTTGGCTTGGGCGAAAATCGCGGAGAAATTGTCAGTCGGCTGATTGGTTTTAACCTCGGTGTTGAAACAGGCCAGGTCTGCGTCGCGCTGGTCGTCGTTCCGATTCTTCTGTGGGCGCAAAAGAAGCCGATTTTCCTAAGGCGCGGAATTCCCGCGTTGTCAGTCCTTACCATCGGAATCGGGCTTTATTGGTTTTTCGAGAGGGTTTTTTGAACTTAGGGTCCGTGCAGAAATAACTTCCGGTTTTGGCGGGAGCGCCACCGGGTCATAGGCGAGGCGTGAAGAAGGAGAATATCCCTTGTGGATCTTTGACTGACGAGCAACGAAGCCTATGGACCGGTGCCGCCCCGCTCCTCCGGGCTGGGGCATTTGGCCCGCTGGCCTCGTTGCTCGATCCTTACAGATCAAGGGATATGCTCGTCGCTCTCGCCTCGCCAGCAAGCCAAATGGCTTCCAGCAAAACCGGAAGTTATTTTTGCACGGACCCTTAGGGCTGCAAATTATTGATGGATTTTCAATGTAATCAGTGTTCCCTTGTTTTCCTGCTTTTTCCGGTCAGTATTCAATTTAAAGATTGAAAGCGAAAAGTTTAGGCTCTCGAACGTTTGATCGAGTTGCAAGCTGGACAGCTCTGGCAAGGCAATGTGGATATTCTTCCATTGAAATGGCAAAGACATTGCGCGCCTCGGAGAGAAACCTCCGACGATTCTTCAAGGAAGTTTTTCAAACCCAGATTCACAAATGGCTTCACTTCCTTAAAATGCAGGATGCGGTTGCAACCCTGCCTGGCAGCGGATCGGTCAAATGTGTGGCCCACTCCCTCGGTTACAGCCAAAGTGCTCATTTCACTCGCGATTTTAAGGAGGCTTTCGGAATCCTTCCCTATTACCAACGACTTTGGAACCGTGTGCGGAATGCTGCCTACATGATGAACCAAGATCCCGAAATTTCATATCGCTGCGGAACCCTGGCGTTAAGGGCTGTTGCTCGTGCCACAAATCCTGGAAATCCAAAAATTCATGACCTCCCGTATCTAAAATCTCCAGAGGGGGGCTTTTCCATGTTGGCTCTTTTAGAAATTGCCAATCAACGAAACCTGGGGCTAATTCCAGTCGCCCGGGTCGATACCGATGAAATTCCAGTGCCAAGTGTTATTCATTTGGCGCAACTTCATTACGCAGCAATTCTGCAGAAGCATCCTGAAAAGGAGGAGTATCTCATGGTTGATCCTACTTCTACAAGCAAACCAAGGTGGATTTCGGCAGCCGCAATTAATGAAGAGGCCAGTGGGTACTTCCTCATTCCTCAAAATTTATTGAAAGTGGGATGGATTACTCTTCGAAACGAAGATATTGCTGATATTTACGGCAAGGGATTAAATGGAGACAATCCGAACCCAAATCCCCCCTGTCCTCCGGGTAAGTGCTGCGGGCCCGGTGGTGGTGGTGGTGGTGGTGGTGGTGGATGCAATACATGCGAAAATGGAATGGCAGAGTGGGACGTTCTAGAACCCGAAATAACGTTGAATCTGCGGGACACCCCCCTTGAATATACGACGAGTCGCGGTACAAAGGTGGGAATAAATCTTTCTTACGTGCAATACGAAACGCGGCCGGTCGAGACCTACTCTTATTCCTTCGGTTTGGATTGGAATTCGCTCCATACCAGTTACCTCGAAGTGCTGGATTACGTCTATCCAGCCACTTATCAGGATTGGACTCAGGCCAAATTGTTTGGTCAGAACGGAGGAGAGGTAACGTTTTACAACGGCTATTCAGATCCGGACAAATTCAATCAAATGACCGTTGAGCGAACAACATCAGGAGGAAACCCGGTGTTTATTGTGCATTACGCGGATGGAGCAAAAGGCACGTACGCAAAACTATATTCGGTCGCAACCGGCATCGGTTATTTCTATTTAACTGAATACGCGGACGCAAGGAATGTTCCAACTGCCTACAGTTATTCCCTTTCTGGCTCCACAATGTTGTTGACCAATATCGCCGATGTGGATGGAAACAATATTCGCCTGACTTTTAACACCAGCTTCAATCCAGCAAGGGTGGCCTCTGCCATCAGTACCCATTTGGGAACCGTCACTTTTTCCTATGACTCAAGCGGCCGGATGACAAACATCCAGGATGTGGTTGGAATCAACAGTGGCTTTGCCTACACCAACCTGAGCGGCGATTATTTTATCCAAAGGTTGTCAACTCCCTACGGAAACACGTATTTCGAGCATCAAACGGGTGATTTATTTGGAGAAAATGCCCCAACCGACAACATCAATAGATACATTAAAGTAGTGGCTCCCGACGGCGGCACTCACCTTTACCTTTACAGGGATAATTCACAATATTTATGGAGGGCTGCGGATTATTTGTGGTGGACGGACAATGTTTACACCACCGGCGTTCCTGATGGGGTTCCAATTGATGATCAAGAAGGCTCCTATCCCTATAAGTGGTTTGGACTGTCTAATGTTAACATGGAGTTTCGAAACTCCTTTTATTGGGGTCCAAGGCAGTATTCTTTGATTGCCAACACAATTTATAACATGAGCACAAATGATTATCTACTCGCTCGGGTGCAGCACTGGGCTCATGACGAAGATAACGTAACGCGATACAATAGTGTGTCCCACGCGCTATCCTGGAAAAGAGACTTTTCTCCCGGAAGCGGAATAGTGGGCCACATGACCTGGTACGGTTATACAAACCAAGTAGGAGCAACTCAAGAAGGCGGTTCCTATAAACCGTCATGGATAGCTGAAAAGTTGCCAAATGGAGAAACTCGCTATGTTCACTACCAATACAACTCCCTCGGGCATATTATCCTGGAAAAATCCACCTACACCCTGAGCAATGGAACGGTAGGGACTCGCCAGAGGACCAATAATTACGCCGCGAATGGGATCGATTTGATCCGTGAGTATGACTACGACGGCACTCTGGTCAGGTCGAACCAATACAATGCATACCATCAAGTGACCAAAAGTGTGGAGTTTCCGGGAAATTCGGTAAGTTACACCACCCTTTACAGTTACAACGATACGACGCACCAACAGACGGGGGTCACAAGGCCTTCTGGACTGGTTGTCACCAATATCTACAATGGAAGCAACCGGCTGATTCGAACCGAAGAGGTGCAGATTTTCAAGACTAACCTGTTTGAATGGGCGGCCAGCGGCTTGTTGTCGAAGCACACCAACGAACTTGGGCTGGTTAAAACGTATTCACACGACAACCTTGCGAGAATTACCAATGTAGCCTACAGCAGCGGAGGGAATGAGGCGTTTCTATACAAATATCTCGACCTAGTTGGCGTTAAAGATCGAAACAACGCCTGGACCTGGATGGGTTATGATTCTCTGCAAAGGAAAACGTCCGAGACCAACAAAGTCGGCAAGGCCACAAGGTGGGACTATTGCGCGTGTGGTTCTGTCAATTCCATGACCGACCCCATTGGCCGGATCACATCGTATACTTACGACAATGCGGGTCGCAAGGTAAGAACCCTCCGGCCGGATGGCTCCACGGCGGAACATTTTTCTTATAATCTTTTAGGACAACTTGTGGGCTACACCAATGCTCTTGGATACAAAGTGTTTGCCTATGCCAATCAAGGGATGCAAAACGGAATTACCAATGCCGCCGGGACCGAGAACTTCATTTTTTGGAACAAAGATAACAAAAAAGAAACAGAAACTGATTCCCTCGGGGTTAGCGTAACCTTTGCTTACGACAAGCTGGGCAGGCTGATTTCAAAGACTTACCCTGATTCCGGAGTCGAAAGATTTGGATATTCTGAACGTGGCGTCGTGGCTTGGACAAATCAGTTAAATTTTGTCTCCCGTTCCTTGTATGACCAAGCCGGTAGGAAAACCTCCGAAACCAACGCGAACAGTGAGGTGATTCAATTTAAACTTGATGCGCAAGGAAATCTTACAAACCTGATCGATGGCAAAACTCAGAAAACATACTGGCGCTATGACGTGAATGGTCGGCTCACCAACAAAATTGATAACGCTGGAGCTAGCATCTTGCGATACGCCTACGATCCTAGTGGGTTTCTTACAAGTCGTTGGAGTACGGCAAAAGGGACGACGTATTACACCAACGACAGCATGGGGCGTGTCACTTATGTCAATTATCCAGCCAGCACGGACATTCAATATTCGTATGATGCGGCAGGTAAGATGACAAACATGGTTGACGCGGCAGGCACCACAGTATTTTCATTTAACACCAACGGCCTCCTCTCAAGCGAAGACGGTCCTTGGGCGAGTGACACAGTGAGTTACATCTATCGGGCTGGTTACAGAACCAACCTCACGTTAACACAGCCTAGTGGTTCGTTTACACATACGTACATCTACGACAGTTCAATGAGGGTCAAAACTAATACGGGAACGGCTGGAGAGTTTATTTACACCTACAAAAACGCATCTGGGTTTTGGACCAACATTAGCCTTGCTGGAAACGGCAAAATTGTTCGTAGTAACGATTCCAGCGGTCGAATTCTTGGTACTTGGCAAATGAACGGCGCCGGAACGTTGCTTGATTACAATGTTTACGCCTACAACACAGGGAACCAAAGAACGAAACACACACGGGGCGATGGAAGTTATTATTCTTTTCTTTACGATTCAATTGGCCAATTGAAAGTGGGCCGTGCCACTAATAGTTCTGGGGTGGTTATTGCGGCTGAAAATAGGGGGTTTGTTTACGACGCCGCTTGGAATCTCAATTATAGAACCAACAATGCGACACTGCACACGTTCGGGGTGGACTCATTGAATCAATTGACCTCCACACCCGGAGGAACAACCAGTTACGACGGAAATGGAAATTTGACTCTCGAAGATACAGCCCAAATTGGCAATGTGTTTACCGATGAGAATCAATGGAGCTCAACTACGGGCGGGGGCACGGTTTACAAATCAGAATTTGTGTATGATGGCCTGGGAAGGCGGCGCAAAACCATCGAGTACACATGGTCTGGATCAAGTTGGCTCGTTAGTTTGGAGACTAGATATGTTTACGATGGAAATCGTGTTGTTCAGGAACGCAATTCATCCAATATTCCTCAAGTAAGCTATGCGAGGGGGAATGACCTGAGCGGAACGGAAGAAGGTGCTGGAGGGATAGGTAGTTTGCTTGGAAGGTATACTTCATCGAGAACAGACTACTATCATAGCGACGGCAACGGGAACATTACCGCTTTAATGTCCTCAGGTGGAACAAATAGCGCTGGATATCGCTACGATCCTTATGGAAATCAGATTCACGCAACTGGAGCTGTTGCGACCGCAAACCTAATGCGGTTTTCGTCAAAAGAATACCATTTGACCTCCGGGACCTATTATTACCTTTACCGTTTTTATGACCCTTACAATCAACGATGGCTAAATAGGGATCCGATTGAGGAGGATGGTGGAATCAACCTCTATACCTTCGTAGATAACAGTCCCCCGAATCGAGTTGATCCTTACGGCAATGCTCCAATGTCCGGTGGTATTGGAGGCCCCCAATTTATTCCTCCAGGAGGATTTCGCAATCCAAATTTACCGTGGCCGGACTGGGTTTTGCCAGCGGCCTTGATAGTAGGTGATTGTGTTCTGGGTGGACCTACGGGGGAAGGTATTGGCCCGGCGATGGCCATGATGGGGGGGAAAGAAGCATTCAAGAAAATTCCTGCGTTTAAACGGTGGTTCCACAAGTGTTGGAAGCCAAAGAACAAATGCACCTCCAAAGGTAAGAGCAATCCCGATCAAAATCTTGATGATGCTTGGGACGATTTTAACGATCCAAGCGGACCTCCAAGGAAACCGAAATAATGTACACCGTTCTTCACATTTATTGGAGCCCTAATGACCCCATCTCGGAAACGTTGCTTCAACGATTGGCGAATTTATCGTTGCAAATGCCCGAGAAGCCGGAAATTCGGGAGCACTCTGCATCTTTCACACTTTCTTTGTCGAGTGCTCTCTCACATTTTCGCGACCTTGAAGTAAATCTCCAAATGATTAACAGTTGTTTGGTTGAGTTTTCTTGTGACACACTCGAAATTCAAGTGGATTTAATGTTTGAACATGAGGATTGGACTTCGCATCCATACGAGGAATTAGTTTTCACCTCCCAACTTTTGAGAAAATTCGCTGATTTAAACATGGAGCTCAAAATATCATTGTGTCCACCTGCTGAGACTTCGAGTGAAACAGTAAAGGAGTCTTAAGACTAATTAAATGGTGAGCGCAGCCTTGGGGCCGAGGTGCGTTGAGAAAAGGGGGAAGGCCCAAACCTTTGTCGGTTTTATGACCCTTACAATCAACGATGGCTAAATAGAGATCCGATTGGAGAACGTAAACTACCTAGACTCGAACTTGTGTCAACCAGTCTAGGTGCATCAGGTTTGGCTCCAAGTCTGGGTTTTGAAGATCCTACGCTTGTTTTATTTAGAGTCACTACCATCCGGATATTAGTAGCTGAATATCAACTGGTTACAAATTGGGGTCTCTATGTTTTGCGATTCATTTTGCGCAAGTAGTTGCGCCAGAGGCTCTTTGGAAAAAACGTTAATACTCAGAATTTGCAAAATGCTGGACAGACTCAT
>Ga0163152_10001883_pt1 | contig 31902 bp, 24 predicted proteins | sample OliLakLV19MP8IB2_FD_148635 | JGI IMG/M metagenome (GOLD analysis project Ga0163152, IMG submission 148635) | Freshwater microbial mat bacterial communities from Lake Vanda, McMurdo Dry Valleys, Antarctica - Oligotrophic Lake LV.19.MP8.IB-2 | ecosystem: Environmental > Aquatic > Freshwater >...
CATGTCCTGGGTCATTGGCGACATGAAGAATCCCGCCGACGCCACGAACATTTCCCGCTTGCAACAGGGAAAACTTTTTCCCTACATGAGCGCGACCGCCATCTATCGCTGTCCAGCGGACAACACCCGAACGAACGGTCTGCCCCGCGTCCGGAGCTACGCCATGAACGGCTGGATGGGCGGGCGTCAGATGGAAACGCAATACCAACAAAAAGGCTTTCGCACGTTCATTCGTGAAAGCGAAATCGCCGCGGCGAAGGCGCCCTCGGGACTTTGGGTAACGGGCGACGAACACGAGATAACGCTCGACGACGGCTGGTTTCTCGTGACGATGGATGACAGCCGCATCTTCGCCAGCCTCCCCGCCGTGCGCCATCAAGGCGGTTACATCGTCAACTTCGCCGACAGCCACGTTGCGCCCATCCCGCTTCGCGATCCGACCACCTTTGCCGGAGGAAGGTCACTCAATTCCAGGAACACCGATTGGATCCGGCTCAAACAAATGACGACCATCCCATGAAACGCAAAACGTTCATTCGTCGCAGTTTCCCGGATCGAAAATTCGGAGACAGCCGCTCTCTGGGCGCAAGGCTTCTCGGGGGCTTGCGGTGGAACGAGGTCTCTTTTTCGGTGACTGTGAAGTCCAAGGGAAGTTTCGAACGAGACGTACCCGGATTTGGTTTTGGCGCGGACCACGGGAAGAACTGCCCGCGCGAGTCCAGCTTTCGGATCACCGGAGCAGGCGACGGACAATTCCGCCGCACGCCGTGGTTTTTCATAAAGATACTCCTTCTGGCCGCAGGAATTTCGTTCGCCACCGGCAACCGGGCCCAGGGACAAGTCTCGACCAATTCCTTCTTCAATTGGGAAACGCCGCCCGTGCATCCAATCGCGCTAAGTCCGGACGGAAGCCGGCTGGTCGTTTGCAATCTCCCGGACAATCGCCTCGAAGTTTTCTCCGTCAGCAACGGCGTTCCCGTCGCGCTGGGCAACGTAACCGTCGGGCTCGATCCGACCACCGCGCGTTTCCGAACCAGCGACGAAGTGTGGGTGGCAAATTTTATTTCGGACTCGATCAGCATCGTGAGTCTGTCCGGCATGCGCGTCGTCGCCACGCTGAGCGTGTCGAACGAACCGTCGGACATTGTCTTCGCTGGCACGCCGCTGCGGGCTTTCGTCACCTGCGCCCAGCCGGGCCTCGTGCAGGTGTTCGATGCCACAACCCGCGCCTCGATCACGAATCTCGTCATCGAGGGCAACCGGCCCAAGGCGATGGCGGTCAGCCCGGATGGCCGCAAGGTGTACGTGGCGATATTCGAATCAGGCAACGCCTCGACCATCATCGGCTCGGGCGTCAATCTCGGTTTGCCCCCACCGACTCCGCTCGATTTTTACAGCGGGCCTTACGCCGGACAAAATCCGCCCCCGAACAGCGGCGCCAGTTTTCTTCCGTCCATCAATCCCGCGCTGCCCACCAATTCCACCTCGCCGCGCGTCGGTCTGATCGTAAAGAAGGACGCAACCGGCCGCTGGATGGACGACAACAACGGCGATTGGAGCGAATACATCAGCGGCGAAAACTCGATCTTTACCGGGCGCCCGGTCGGCTGGGATTTGCCGGATCGCGATCTCGCAGTCATCGATGCGGCGAACTTCAGCATCAGCTACGCGACCGGCCTGATGAACATCTGCATGGACGTCGCGGTCAACCCGGCTTCGGGGAAGATAACGGTGATTGGAACCGACGCGCTCAACCACATCCGTTTCGAGCCGGTGCTCAACGGAATTTTTGTGCGCGTGGAACTGGCCACCGTCGATCCGATTGCGTTGACCAATCGCGTCGTGGATTTAAATCCGCATCTCGATTACGTGGAACGAACGGTTTCTCCGGAGGAGCGCGACAAATCAATCGGCGACCCGCGCGGCATCGTGTGGAGTTCAGATGGCACGCGCGGTTATGTCACCGGCATGGGTTCCGACAACCTCGCGATCATCAATTCCGCAGGTCAGCGGATCGGGACCAACGCCGCCATCGAATTGGGAAAAGGCCCGACCGGCATGGCGCTGGACGAGTCGCGCCACCGGCTTTATGTGTTCAATCGCTTCTCCTCGACGATATCGGTCGTGGACACGGCTTCCGAATCCGTGGTGCAAACGGTGCCGCTATTCGACCCGACACCCACCGTGATCAAACTGGGCCGCCCGCACCTTTACGACACGCACAAGAGTTCGGGGCTCGGCCAGGTGTCCTGCGGCTCGTGCCACGTCGATGCGCGGTTCGACCGACTGGCGTGGGATCTGGGCGACCAGTCCGGCTTGATGAAGAATTTAACGAATGCAAATTTTGGCCGGTTTCCTCCGGCGACAACAAACCACTTTCATCCGATGAAAGGGCCGACGACCACGCAGACGTTGCAGGACATCATCGGCCACGAACCGTTCCACTGGCGCGGAGACAGGGATGGGCTGGAGGAATTCAGCGGGACGTTCACGAACCTGCAAAGCGCGCCCGCCGCTCTGACGACGAACGAAATGCAGCAGTTCGAAGATTTCCTCGGCACCGTACGGTTCGCGCCCAATCCGTTTCGCACTTTGAGCAATACCTTGCCGGCCAGCATTCCCCTGCCCGGCCATAAGGCGCTCGGGCGCGGCACGCTTCCAACCGGCGCGCAACTCCCAAACGGCAACGCGCAAAGCGGACAGACGCGTTTCCGGCTCCAGGGGCCCACCGGCTGCATCCACTGCCACACGTTGCCGGCGGGCCTTGGCCCGGACATGCGGTGGACGGGAGTGCAATGGGTCGGGTTGGCCGTCGGCCCGAATGGCGAAAGGCACACGGCCTTCAGCGCGATTGAACGGTCGTCCAATCTTCCATTCCAGATTCAACACCTGCGCAACCTTTACGACAAACTCGGACTCGATTTCCAGCAGACGAACAGCCGGTCGGGTTTCGGATTTTTCCATGATGGCAGTGTCGATTCGCTTGTGCGCTTCATTCAGGACGGATTCGATTTTCGCGGCGACCAGGAAACGGCGGACATGGTCGCCTTTCTCCTTTCCTTCACTGGATCAGATTTGTTGGCAGGATCGCCGTTTGATCCCGACCGTCCTCCCGGTGCCGCCAGCAAAGACACCCACGCCGCCGTCGGCCGGCAGATCACGATCAACAGTTCCGCCACCGCGCCATTGATCGATTCGCTGATCACCATCGCCACACCCAGCACCAGTCGCGTGGATCTCGTGGTGAAGGGGTTTAAGGACGGCTTGCCGCGCGGCTGGTTTTTCAATCGAACGAACGGACTGTTTCAATCGGATCGCCTGGCCGAAAGCGTCTCGCCATCGACTCTGCGCGCGCTGGCCAGCGTGGGCAACGAATTGACTTACACAGCCGTGCCACGCGACAGCGGGAGGCGCATCGGTATCGACCGCGATGGCGATGGATTCCTCGACCGCGACGAACTGGATTTCGGTTCCGATCCGGCCAATGCGCTTTCGCTCGCGACCAACCGTCCACCGCTGCTTGCGTCCGTGGCGGACAAAACGATTCTTGTCGGCCAAACGATCGCCATCGCAATCACCGCCACCGATCCGGATCTTCCCGCGCAACAATTGACCTTCGCCCTTGGCGGCATTCCACCCGCCGGTGCGGCGATCGACTCCGCTACCGGCCTCTTCACGTGGACTCCCGACACTTCCCAGGCGCCCAGCACCAACGCGATCACGACCATCGTCACGGACAGCGGCTCGCCCAACAAAAGTGACTTGAAGAGTTTTGTCGTGACCGTGCTGGAGTTTCGCGCCAACACGCCGTCGGTCGGCACCAACGGAGTCACGCTCTCGTGGACCGCCATTCCCGGATTGAACTATCGCGTCCAATACAAAACCAATCTCAACGAACCAGCCTGGATCGATTTACCCGGCGAATTCCTTGCCACGAATAACGTGGTGACCGTCACCGATCCAATTGTTTCCTGGCAGGGATTTTATCGACTGGTTCTGTCGCCTTGAGTGAATGAAATTTTTTTCTTCCAAGCACCGCACGTTTGCGTCGCGCCCTTCGCATTTCACGGTGAAGCGGGCTGAAGCCCGCGCTCCGGGGCGCGGCGTTTACGCCGCTTCAACGTGGCTGACCGCATTGACTCTCGTTCTGTTCGCCGCGCCCGAAAATTCCGTGGCCGCCGATCTTCGCAATGTCACTCTGCAAATCACCCGCACGAATCCGTCCACGGCGGAGATCTCCTGGCAAAGCAAATCGGCCGTGCCCTCGCCCGGATTGCAACTCGTGCCGAATTATCAATTGGAGAGGAGCGCCAACCTGAGCAACTGGACCGCGGTCGGGTCGCAGTTGGTCGGAGCGACGAACGCGCAGACGTTGCGCGCCTTTGATTCGATCAGCGAACCCGCCGGATTCTATCGCGTCAAATCGATTATTCGCCGGCCATTCGGGCAATTTAATCAAGGGAACTTGAGCCGGGGCGAGCTGGAACAGGCCGATTTCTTCGGGGCAGAATTTTTCGCGGCCAACTTCCAGAACGCCAACTTGAATGACGCCAACCTGCGCGGGACCGATCTGCGGTTTGCCGACCTCACGGAGGTCACCGCCCGCGGTGCGGACTTTTTTGCGGCGGACCTCGTGCTGGCCACGATGCAATTCGCCTCGATCGAGCGGGCGGATCTGAGTTTTGCCAACCTGGAGGGGGCGGATATGTTTGGCGGGAGCCTGCTGGGGTCGGACTTGCGCGCGGCCATTCTCACGGCGGCTGATTTGCGGTTCATGACTTTGCACCAAAGTCTGATTGATTCGATGACGCTTCTGGATCCCCGCTGGAAACGGGTTTGGCAACTGGTCAATGGCAAAACCACCACGTCCACGTTCACCAATCTCGACCTGAGTTTTGCCGATCTGCGCCAGGCCGGGCTGCGCTCGATGAATTTCGCGGGCTCCGATTTCAGCTCCAGCCTTCTGGACGATGCCGATTTGCGCGGCGCCAATTTCACGAACGCCAACCTGCGCTTCGTCTCGTTCCGTGGCGCGTTGCTCGATACGAATACCGTGATCGATGCGAAGTCGCGGCTCGCCTGGGAAATCGTCACGGAGGGCGCCGAAGGACGGGATCTGCACGGCACGAATCTCTCCAGCACGTTCCTTGCGTTCGCCAATATGCAGAACGTCAATTTGACCAACGCCAATCTCAGCCTGGCCGTCATGTTCCAAACCGATTTGCGAAACTCGAATCTGCGCAACGCGAATTTTGGCTCAACTGACTTGAGGCAGGCGAACCTTCTCGGCTGTGTGACGAACGGGGCTAACTTTATCGGTGCCACGTTCGGGCAGACGATCATGCCGGATGGATCGATTCGGTGAGATTTTTGTTTCGGTGATACTCTTTGACAGAAATTTGCGGGGTCGCTTTCATATCCCGATCAACCCAGACGCGCTTACAAGACACGATCCTATGCACACGATGTCAAATATTGATTGTTCGGCGGCATTGTAGGCATGCGTCCCATTCCACCAGACATTTACGATCAAGTCTGCGAGCTCGCCTGCGGAATGACGAATGCAACGTGCGCTGATGATTTGGTGTTGCGCGCTTCGCTGTATCAGCAGTTGCTCGCGTTCTACGAAGATCAGCAAAAACAGGGGAGATTACATCCATTTGTCGTTGAGGCGTTGGCGGACTACACGGAGGAAGGGAGTGAAGCAGTAAGGTTCTACCGCGAAGCACTTGCCATCTCGGAACCAGACGAGCCGCGACACACAATCCTGATCTCGATGGCAGAGCGTTTGATTGAACTCGGCGAGCGTGAGCAAGCTGAGGCGTGTCTCCACGACGGGCGTGGTGAGGCCGAGGACCGCAACGACTCTGATTATGTGGCGGAGGCTGATAGGGTTTTGCGTGATCTGGGTGCCGAACCAGGCGCTCCACTGAATCGTTAGCGCGTGAGCCCACCATGACTCGAACCAGTCTCAAACTGCTACCGATAGCCATTCTCTTGCTGATGATGGTGTCTTGCCATCCGGCAGGGTGCTACGGCCCGCGAGCCTTCAACTACAACACGTCTGGCCTGACCGCGTCCAATCTCGTTGGAACCTACACTTTCGACGGAACGAACGCGTCCGCCCTGATCAAGCACGGCTTTACGAATCATTCAGGTTTCATCAGTTTGAAGCCGGATATGACCTTTGTTTGCTCCAACGTTCCGTGCGTTGTGGGCATTCCGAAACCTGGTGTGTACCTTTCCTCCACCGGAAAATGGAGAATCGTCAAAACCGCCGCAATTTGGGAAGTCGAGCTGTTCGACGGAGGCTTCGACGCCATGTCGGGCCTTGTTGCACTAAGTTTTCCGGTCCTGGGAAAGTTTCCTCCCCATGGCATTGAGTTGACGATCAACCACGACGAGGGCTATTGGGTGCGTTACAGGCGCAGTCAGGACTTGCGATGAGAAAGCAAACCGAGAGCGCTAACAAGTCGATGGAGACGAACATCCGCCGCCCGTGTCCGCGCAGAAGTTGTGCAGACGACGGGCACCTTTATTTTTCCGCCTGAAACAATGGCGCCAGATCGGGGTCGTCCTGGGCCATCGATTTGATCTGTTTGGCGCCGCCATTCCGGCGCGCCTCGGTCAGCCACTGTTTCGCCTCATCCAGATTTCCCAACTGGCACGAATAGCACGCGAGGTTGTAGCGCATGAGCCATTCCTCCGGAAACTCGTCCAGGACGCTGGCCAGATTATCGTAAGCCGCCTGGGTGCGCTTGAGTTCGTGAAGCGCGAAGGACAAATGAATCCAGCCGAATGCGTTCTCCGGAGCGGCAATGGTGGTTTGCCTGGCAACGGCGGCGCACTTGTCCCATTCCTTTGTCTTCGCATGAATCTGCCAATGCACTTCCAGCACGTCGGGGTGAACGCGCGACGATGGACTGATCCTTCCCAAATCCAGGGTCGCTTCGGCGAGGTCGCCCAGCTCGATCCAGCCGATGGCGGAGGAAAGATGATGCGTGTCCGGAGGCTGTAAAGTTCCCGCGCGCTTCATTTCATCAGCTTTTTCAACGTGGACTCCATCGCCTCGGCCCAAACCTGATAGCCTTTTTCGTTCGGGTGAAGAAGATCGGGCATGATGTCGGTCGGCAACGTGCCATCGGGTTCAAGAAATTTCTTGTTGATATCGAGGAACGTCACGCGGCGCAATTTGCCCAGCTTGGAGATTCCCTTGTTGATCTCGGCAACTTTGTCGCGCATCGGATCGCCCACCTGCTTGTAAGGGAACACCGCCAGCAACAGCACTCTCGTCTTCGGCATGCGCTTTTGAATTTCTTTCACGACGGCGGTCACGCCTTCGATGATTTCGGGAGCCGTGTTGCGCGGCACGCCGTCCCGTTCGTTCGGGGTGTTGTTGATACCGATCAACAGCACAGTCACCTTCGGCGTCAATCCTTCGACTTCGCCGTTCTGCAAGCGCCACAAGACATGCTGGGTGCGGTCGCCGCCGATGCCGAGGTTGAGCGCATTGCGGGGCGCGAAGAAATTTTCCCAAACAACCTTGCCCCTTCCCCGCCAGCCGTCGGTGATCGAGTCGCCCAGAAACAGCAGATCAACGTTATCCTTTTTGGCCTGGGATTCCGCCACGAAGCCGTCGTGACGTTGAACCCACTTCTCATCGCGGGGCACGGGAATGGTGGCGGTGTTTTCGGCAAATGCGTTGGCCGTGTTGAGCACCGCGGCAAGAAGCGCCGCGTGTAAAAATCGCGAGATAAATTGTTTCATCCGCTTTGCGTAACGGTTCGCGCATCCGAAAACAATGCCGAAATTTCCTCCCAGGCGATCGGCAGTGAATCTCAATTTCTTGCAGCTCCATCAATTTCTAATGGATGCACCATTGGCGCGTCGTGGCACGGGCATCCCGTCCGCGCGTGGCAGCGATGCCATCTCATCTCGATGACACACGGGCGGGACGCCCGTGCCACTTTTCGCGGGAAATTGAGCTGCGCCCGGCGATGGGTTGTCCGGAGGGTATTCCCGCGCCCGGCTGCTGAAGATCAATCCAGCGCGAGGATTCGGTAAAACCGTTGAATCGCTCCCAGCGGTTCCTGGAAAGATGCGGATGATCCCTCCGCTGTCACATCGGATAAATCAAGCCAGATCGCATCCGCCAGATTTGATTTGTATTGGACGCGATACGTTTTGCCAGGAATCGCGTTCCAACTGAAAGTCACCGTGCCGCCCGATGTCGCAATTTCCTGAACGCCCGGCGGGGTCACGACAGAGATCGTGAAAGTTTTTGCGTCCGATTTCGATGGTGGTCCGTTGTCCGTCACGCGAACGGTGATGGGATTCGCACTTCCGGCATCCGTGCTCGCCGTTGTCCAATTGAAAATGCCATTGGTGGAATTAATCGAGGCGGCAGGAGGCGCGCCTGGGTCCAGACTGAACGTGAGAACGTTGGCCGGAATATCGGAGTCCGTGGCGCTGTTGGAAACGACAACGCTGCTCCCGGCGTGAACGATGCGATTGGAAATGGCCGCCAGAACCGGGGCGGCGTTTGTTTCATTCACCGTCACCGAGAACGTTTTCGCATCGCTCTGTGGCGGCGTGCCGTTGTCAGTCACGCGAACGGTGATGTTGAGAATGTTCGGCCCTTGCGCTTCCGTTGGCGTCCACGTGAAGAGGCCGCTGGCCGCGTTGATGGTGGCGTTGGTCGGCGCGCCGGGATCGAGGCTGTAAGTCAAAGTCTTTTCGGAAATCACCTCGAAGTTGTCGAGATAAACGTTGTAGGCGCCAATGCCTCCAGACGGAACAAATGCCAGATGCTCGAGAACGCCGAGCCCTGACGCGGTGGCGAGAACTCCGTTGCCGGCGTTAAAGGAGGTGATCGGTTCCGAGGACATGTTGAACGTCAGATTAGTCCAGGTGTTTGCCGGGACGATGCGCGTCGGCGTCGGCGCACTTCCCGTTTTGCCATTCACGCCAGCCCACTCGATGGACGAGCCGGATGTTCCGCCGTTCGCTCCGACCGGTGTTCCGACCGCGTTGATGGTCTCGCGGCATCCGACAGCGACCTGGAGATTTTTATCGGAATAAATGTTGAAGCGGAGGCTTTTGGTGAAATCGATCACCGGATTCGGCAAACCCGATGCACCGGAGGTGGTCAAACGCAACCAGGGATTGGCCGTCGCGTTCCAACTCCAACTGACGTTCATCACGCGGGTCCCGCTGTTGTTTCCCGCGGGAAACGTGCTGGTGACTTGCGCGATGTTCGGGCTCGCGTCCAGGAAGGTCGCCGTTGACCCGGAAAAATTCGGCGCACGAAACAAAGCGGAGGCGCCATTCCCGAACGATTCAAAATCGGTCAAAGGCTGCGAAATCACTGGTGCCGTGGCCGAGGCGGTGAACTGCAGGAGATTGCCTTCAGTCACGGTCTTGTTTGAGATCGCCACCAGAGTCGGCGGGCTGCCGGGCGTGTTGGTGCTAACGACGTTGGACACCGGAGAATCACCTCCAAAATTATAGGCCCTCAGTCGATAAGAATAAGTTGCTGACGGCGACAGACCACTGACCAGGTAAGTGGTGATGTTCGCCGCAACCGTAGCGATGTCCGTCCACGGCCCGCCGGAGGTCGGCGCTTGTTGCAGGATGAATTCAAGTTCGTTGTCCGAATTGTCTGTCCAGGCCAGGTTGATTTGGGTCGAAGTCACCGACGTGATCGCCAGGCCGCTCGGCGCTATCGGTGCCGGAACAACTCGTTCCAGCCAGTTTTCAGCCGTCCAACCAATTGTCGGGCCCGCGTCGTTCCACTGAACCTTGTACCAAGTGTGCCCAATACCGTCCGCCAGGATTTGAATCGGTCCGCCGATAATGACCCCGGTTGAACCGACCGGCTTGGTGGTGATCAAAGTGCAATTGACTCCGTTGCTGATGCTGCCGTCAGCGCACATGCGGACATCGCGGCTGCTCGATCCTCGGATCTTTACGTCGTCCCCAACGATCAGCGGCAACGCCTGAATCAACCGCAACGTCGGATAATAGTGTTCGACAATCCATTTCCAGTCCTGTTTCGGATAGCCGTTGGTGAGGGTTGAATTCGAGGTGCTGCCACCGGGGAATTTCAGGCCGGTGGCCCAACGCGCCGTACCCCACTGGCACATGCCGCGTCCATGACCGAAACGGGTTTCCCCGCTGCAAACCGGATCAGAAATGCATCCGCCGGTCGGCTGGGTAGAACCGTCTCCGCAGGAAAAGCCCAACGAATTGTTCTCTGCCGAATATTCACTACGCATAACATTGCCGGCCGAATCCGCCACCACGAATCCAGTCGTCTGGCTCACGGCCGAATCCGCCAACGAATAGGTCGCCGTTCCGTAAACCTGGCAGGAAGTCGTCGCGCAGATATCGTAGGTGCTGGAGTTGGGATTGTTGACAAAGCTCGCCGCGTAGGATCGGCTTGCCACCGCGCCAGCCTTCAAAGAATTGGTGCCACCGGAATAACTCCCCCAGTAATTAATCCATTCCGCCGGCAGAGAACGGCGGACGTAAAATTCCATCGAGACATATTCAATCGTGACATTGTCAGCGAGCCGGACGCGAATGGTCCGCGGAATACGGATCGCCGAGTTCGTGGGACTTTCGGAGCCGGCCGCGGAGACCGGGTCGCTCGCGGACGCTTTCGCCGGTTGCGTCGGAGCGGGCTCGGGTTGCGATTCGGCGGTTGGCGCCGGAATCTCAGTCCTTCTGGTTCTCGCTGGACGGCGCCGAGTGCTCCTCTCATCGACCAACCGGATGCCATCGCCACGAGAAAGGCGGATGCGATAGGTCCAATCGCCGTTTGGCCACAGTTCCAGGTACTGCCGTTCCTCGGTTTCGAAGCCGGATTTTTCAAAAATCAGTTTAGCCGGAGAAGATTCTCCCTCGGCCTCGCTCTGGAGCGGGACGGCGAGTTGAAAAAAGCCGCGCGAATTGCTTTTCGTTTTCACGCCGCTCGGCTGCGAAATGACGGCGACGTTTTGGAGCGGCGCACCCGAATCATCATCGACCACGAAACCGACAACGATGGTCGCATCGGCGCGATGAAGGGAAATGATCGACTCGGGATTCAATTCCGGCGGCGGCACAATCGGATCGAGCAAAATGCGAATGGAACTCACGCTCTCATCCACGACGAGCGGGCTCGCGAGCGGCCGATGGTTTGGCGACGAGGCATTGATCCAGCGCGACCCGCGTTCAAACGAGAACACTCCGCGCCCTGATTTGCCAATCGCATCACCGGAAATGGGGCGCTCCTCGGCATCTTTCGAAGTTCGAAAATCCGGCTGAATGGCATACCCGGTTTCGCTGTCGATGAACTGAACCAGAACCGATTGTTTCGCTGGTTGATCAGCAGCTTTGGCAGCCGGTCCCTGAGAGAACGTTAGAATTATCGCGAGGCATGAGCGAAGCACGACCTTCAAAAAACTACGGTTCATCATTTGAACAAAGCCTATCACCACCAGAGTCGAAAATCGAAAGAACAATCAATCAACCTGCATGGCGAACCGGACAAGGAGGCGAAAATTCGCCACCGGCGCCGGGGTGAGAATTCTCCCAATCAAAAGTTCGCGCTTTGAACCTCTGAACCAACTTGCTGGAGCGCTGGTCTGTGACCGGCTTTTGACACTCGCAAACCCGAAAGCCGGCTACAAGCCGGCGCTCCGGTTCATGCGGAACATCCGACAAATCGCGTTTTTCGCCTCGTTGACTCGCCGACTGCATTCTGCGGACGCCAGCTTCCGCGCGGAAAGATAATGGAATTCCTAAGCTCAGCTTTTAGATCGGAATTGGTCCTCGTCGTTCTTGAACAGAATATTGAACGTGGTCATCGAGCCGTAACATTTGGAGATGTATTGCTGCAACTCGACCTTGTCGGCGTCGGTCAATTGCGCGTGCCCGTTGATCTTCTGCTCAAGAACCCGAAAATTATTCCGCATCATCACGATCTTATGGAAAAAGGTTTCGAGCGGGACTTCCTTCGGCTGGAGCGAAGCATCCGCGGGACGCAAAACCAGAGTCCCATTTTGCCAGCGATTGGCGAGCTGCTCGACGTGCGCGTCGTCTTGTTTCAAATCCAGTTTATCGACCATCGCGTTAATCGTTTCAGAAATGAGGGTGCTCAATGGAACATTCAGCCCGGTGATTTCTGCCTGGGCATCGGCCGGTTCCAGGTCGCATTGTTCCGGCGCGAGCGACTTCGTCCCGGAATCGAATCGAATATCCGCAACGTGTTCCGAAAGGCCCTTAACCGTGCCGAGTCCGTATTCCGAATGCCTGACCTTCATCCCGATGTGCATGGTTCCTGTTGTCATGCCTGAAATATTTTCCGGACGGACTCATCTGTCACGATGTTTCTATTCTGACGGAAAGAAACTCGAAGGTAAAAAATCCCGGCACATCCCACGCGTCGGAGAATCTCCGGACCAATCTCTCTTGCCGCAAGATTTGGCACTGCCATGCACAGGTTCAGCCAACTGCGACAACAGCCACGAAACCAGAACAAAAAAGGCGCCGAGGAATCGGCGCCTTTTTCACGTTCAGTTCAAATCAGCTTTCCGGCTGTGCCCCAAGCTCGGGCTCATCGTCTTCCTTCTCCTCGCTGATCACAGGAGCAATGGCTTGCAACTTGTCGTTCTCCGCCAGATTGATCAGTTTGACGCCTTGCGTGTTCCGGCCCGCCTCGCGAATTCCGTTGACGCTGATGCGCACCATTTGTCCGCCCACCGTGATGAGCATGATTTCGTCGTTGTCCTTCACCGTGAGAGCGCCGATGACCTGGCCGGTTTTTTCGTTCGTCTTCATGGTGATGATCCCTTTGCCACCACGACTCTGTACCCGGTATTCGTCAAAGTCTGTTCGCTTGCCGATGCCATTGTCGCCCGCCACCAGCAAGGCGGCATCGGGCACCACGATGGCCGAGGCCACCACGGCGTCGCTTGGTTCCAATCGGATTCCGCGCACGCCGACGGCAGTGCGGCCCATGCTGCGGACGTCTTCTTCACTGAAGCGAATGCTCTGGCCCTCGCGGGTGATCATCACCACATCGTTATGGCCGTTGGTCAGCGTCACGTCGATCAGGACATCGCCTTCATCAATGCCGATGGCGATAATTCCGCCCTTGCGCATGTTGGAGAATTCCGAGAGCGCCGTCTTCTTCACAGTGCCCTGCTGCGTGGCGAAGAAGATGAATTCCTCCGATTGCCAAGTGATATCCTCCTTGTTCGGTCCGGTTTTTGAAATGACCCGGATTAACGCGGCAACCTTCTCGCCAGCCTTCAATTCCAATAGGTTTGCGATGCTCCGTCCCTTGGAAGCGCGGCCCATGTCGGGAATCTCGTGGACGCGCTCGACATAAACCCGGCCGGTGTTGGTGAAGAACATCAGATAATCATGCGTGCTCGCCGTGAACAAATGCTCAATGAAATCGTTTTCCTCCTCAGTGGCGCCTTCGCGCGTCGTCATGCCGATCACGCCTTTGCCGCCACGACGCTGGGCGCGATACGAGCTGACATTGGTCCGCTTGAGCAGACCGCTGTGCGTCAGGGTGATGATGACTCCTTCGTTCGCGATGAGATCTTCAATGGCGATCTCGCCCTCGTCCGGCACGAGGTCAGTGAGACGCGGCGTCGCGTATTTCTCCTTAATCTCGCGCAACTCCTCCTTGATGATTTCCATCACGCGCGATTCCTTCGCGAGAATGTCGAACAGGTCCTTGATGCGCTCGATTAATTCGCCGTATTCCGCCTTGACCTTGTCGATTTCCAGGCCGGTCAATTGATAAAGCCTCAGTTCGAGAATGGCGTTGGTCTGCGCTTCGCTGAAGGAATAGCGGCCGTTGGTCAACCGGGCTTCACTGCGGATAAGGATTCCAAATCGCTCGACTTGCGCACGGGTAAAATCAAATGCCAGCAATTTAATCTTGGCTTCTTCGCGATTGGCCGAACCGCGAATGATCCGGATGAATTCATCCATGTTCGACAACGCGATCAAATAACCTTCCAGAATCTCCGCGCGATCCTCGGCTTTGCGCAATTCAAAGCGCGTGCGGCGGATCACCACTTCGCGGCGGTGCTCGATGTAGCAACTGATCATCTCCTTGAGATTGAGAATTTTTGGCCGGCCATGATCGATGGCCAGGGAGTTGACGCTGAAACTGCTTTCCAATTGCGTGAACTTGTAAAGATTGTTGATGACCACCTTGGGAATCCCGTCGCGCTTTAGCTCAATCACGACCCGGGTGTTTTCATCGGATTCGTCGCGGATCGCGGTGATGTCGCCGATGATTTTTTCGTTTACCAGCTCGGCAACCCGCTCGACCAGTGTGGCGCGATTGACGTTGTAGGGGATTTCGGTGATGACCAGTTGCTCGCGCCCGCCTTTGAGTTGTTCGACGCCCACTTTGCCGCGAACTTTCACGCCGCCGCGTCCCGTCGTGAAATATTGTTTGATGGGTTCAAGGCCGCAAACTGTGCAACCAGTCGGAAAATCCGGCCCTTTCACAAACTTCATCAACTCGGGAATCGTGATTTCGGGATTGTCGATCTGAGCGCAAATGCCGTCGATGACTTCGCCGAGATTGTGCGGAGCCATGTTCGTGGCCATGCCGACGGCAATGCCCGTGCCGCCGTTGACGATCAAATTAGGGAACGCGGCTGGAAAAACTTTTGGCTCGGTGCGGGTTTCGTCGTAATTCGGCACGAAATCAACGGTGTCCTTCTCCATGTCGAACATGAGCGCGGCGCCGAGATGCGTCATCTTGGCCTCCGTGTAACGCATCGCGGCGGGCGGATCACCTTCAACCGACCCAAAATTTCCCTGCCCATCAATCAGTCGCTCCCGCATCGCCCAGGGCTGCGCCATGTGGACGAGCGTCGGATAAATCACCGCTTCTCCGTGGGGATGGTAATTACCGCTGGTGTCGCCGCAAATCTTGGCGCACTTACGATGTTGTCGATTCGGAAACAACGAGAGATCGTGCATCGCAAAAAGGATTCGGCGCTGCGACGGTTTCAGCCCATCGCGCGCATCCGGCAGCGCGCGGGAAATGATCACCGACATCGAGTAATCGAGAAACGAATTCTTGATTTCGTCGGCGACATTGATTTTCTCCACCTTCTCATTCGCGGCAAAGAGTGGCGTGTTGGAAATGGGCAAATCGTCTTTCGGATTCTGCGGGTCGTGAGGTTCGTTCGTGTCAGGCATGGAATGTCAGGTTGTAGTAGAAATATCTTCGAGACGCGCCGGCACCAGCGTCATGGCAAATTGCTCGCAAGCTGCTCGCATCCGGTTGTCGGTGGTCGAAAGCGCATCGCAATTATGCAGGTCCGCCGTCGCGACGTGCAGCGCGTCCAACGTCCGCAGCGGGATTTTTGGATGACACGCAAGCTGCATGGCGCTGGCGCGGTCCAGAACGCGGCGGTTCAACGGGCGCAACTGCACAAGGTCATCTTCTATCATTGCCAGGAATTTTTCGCCGGCCGAAACCCGCTCTTGCGACGAAATGTGCCCTGCTCGCTCTTTTGCGAGCAGGGCCGAGCGAACTTCCGCCAATGCCAACTCCGACGTTTCGAACGGATGTCCGGCGAGGTTCCGATTGAACCATGCGCTGTCGGATTCACGCACGAGCAGTTTTACGATGATGGCGGTATCCAGATACATCGTCGTTAGGGGCGCGAGTCACGGTCTTCGCGGACCAGTTCCTCGGCCGAAGGCCCGCCATGCACCCGTTGTTTCATGAGAAAATCTCCCATCCCGTTGAACACCTTCCGGCCATGCTTCGCCTTGACCGGCGACAGGACCGCCTTCGGCACCCCATCGCTGGTGATGGTGACTTCCTGGCCTCCGGAAACCAACTCCAACAGGGCGGAGAGCTTGGCTTTCGCGGCGCGCACCGGAATCGCCAGGCCGATTTCAGGCATCGTCACCGCCTCTTTTAATTCCAGCGATTGCGGTTCCGATTCAGGCCATTTGGTTGACGGTTTTGTTTTCATGCGCTCAATGTAGTCACGCGAGACTACATTGCAAGCTTTTTCTTAAACGTCGAGGTTTCGCACGTTGAGCGCGTTGTCTTCGATGAATTGGCGGCGCGGCTCGACTTCATCGCCCATCAGCTTGGTAAACATCTCTTCGGCTTCAACGAGATTGCTCATGTCAATGCGCAAGAGCTTTCGCTTCTCCGGATTCATAGTCGTTTCAAACAATTCCTTGGCGTTCATTTCGCCCAGACCTTTGAAGCGCTTGATCTGAATTCCCTTTTTACCGGCTTCCTTGACTCCGGCCAATATCTCCGCGATGGAGAACAGCGGCTTCGCGGTGGCCCGCTCGCCTTCGCCTTCGATCAACTCGAAGAGCGGTTTGTCCTGGGCCGAGTAATGATCAACGTTCAATCCTTTTTTATGGAGCGCCTCGAGTAATTCGTTGATCGATTTGCTCTCGTGCAACTCGACGTGTTTCGCGCGGCGAATGTTCCCATTCTTCTTCTCAAAGGTGGAGGTGTCGCCTTCTTCGGCGCCAAACAATTTTAAATCCGGATTCGCGGCGCCAAATTTCGCCAGGTCCTCTTCCGTATGAAAATAATGAACGCTTTCGTCATTGCCGTCGCGAACCTTGACCAAATGGCGGGGCAACTCGTGTGTGGCGGGATCCCGTTTCTCAACGTAATCCCCAAACTCCCCGCCATGTCGGCGAATGGATTGAACATATTTGTCGAGCGATTCCAACAGCTCTAAAATTTCGCCGAGTTGCTTTTCCGAAAGCTCCTTATCCGTGGCCAGGTCGCGCAACCGGACATCTTCGCTCCCCAATTGCAGGAGGATTTTGTTCATCTGCACGTCGTCGTCGATGTATTCAACCCGTTTTTTCCGGGTGAGCTGGTAGAGTGGCGGCTGGGCGATATAGACGAAACCCTGCTTCACAAGCTGGGTCATCTGTCGGTAGAAAAACGTGAGGAGCAAGGTGCGGATGTGAGAGCCATCCACATCGGCGTCTGTCATGATGATGATTTTGTGATAGCGCAGCTTCTCGATGTTAAATGCGCCTTCACCCTCGCCATTGCCAATGCCCGTTCCAATGGCCGTGATCATCGTGCGGATTTCCGTGTTCTGAAGAACCTTGTCGAGACGCGCTTTCTCGACGTTGATCAGTTTGCCCCGGATCGGGAGGATGGCTTGGAACTTTCGATCACGGCCTTGTTTGGCTGAGCCACCGGCGGAATCACCTTCGACAATATACAACTCGGTGTTGGCAGGGTCCCGATCGGAACAATCAGCCAGCTTGCCCGGCAAGCCGCCACCTGTGAGGGCGCTTTTGCGAACCGTGTCCCTCGCTTTGCGTGCAGCCTCGCGCGCCCGCGCTGCGTTCAACCCTTTTTCCAAAATCTTTTTCGCAATGGGAGGATTCGTATCGAAGAAATGCATCAACCCTTCGTAACAAATCGAGCCAACGGTGCTCTCGACTTCGGGTGAAATGAGTTTCACCTTCGTTTGGGACTCAAATTTCGGATCGCTATGCTTGATCGAAATCACCGCGGTCAATCCCTCGCGCACATCGTCGCCGGTGATCTGCGGGTCTTTGTCCTTCAGCAGTTCGTTTTGCTTGGCGTATTGATTGATCGCGCGGGTCAGGGCGCTGCGGAACCCCGACAAGTGAGCGCCGCCATCCGGATTATGAATCGTGTTCGTGTAGCAAAGAACCTGGTCGTTGTAACTGTCGTTATATTGCAGCACGACCTCGACGTGGACTTCGACTTCCTTGTCGGACGTTTCGACCTTGCCCTGCTTGAAGAAACCGATCGGCTTGGGGTGAATCAAATCCTTGCCCTTATTCAGTTGCTTGACGAATTCTGAAACGCCGTCCTTATAGAAAAACACTTCCGGCTTTGTCTCGGTTTTCCGCTCGTCAATGAACGTGATTTCCAGTCCGGAATTCAAGAAGGCGAGTTCGCGCAGCCGTTGGGTGATGCGGTCGCTCTTGAACTCGGTTGTCTCGTGGAAGATTTGCGGGTCAGGTTTGAATGTGATTAGCGTTCCCGTTCCATTGGCTTTGCCGATGACCTCAAGTTTTTTGACCGTCTTGCCACGCTCGAACTGCATGTGATGCACGTTGCCGTCGCGAATGACCTCCACTTCGAACCACTCGGAAACCGCGTTCACGCACTTCGCACCGACGCCATGTGTGCCGCCGGAAAACTTGTAACCACCCTGCCCGTATTTCCCGCCGGAATGCAGCGTCGTCAGCACCATTTCAACTCCGGGAATATTGTACTGCGGATGGATATCCACCGGAATGCCACGTCCGTTGTCGCGGATTGAAATCGAACCATCGACATGGATCGTGACTTCAATTTTCGTGCAGTGGCCGGCGAGGAATTCATCGACCGAATTATCCATCACCTCGGAAACGCAATGATGCAGCGCACGTTCGTCCGTGCCGCCAATGTACATCCCGGGCTTTTTGCGGACGGCTTCCAATCCTTCGAGTTTGCCGAGCTGGGCGGAGCCGTAAACCTGGTTTGGGTCTGCCGCGGTGGACATGGTTTCACGCTCTAAAATTTCGTTTTCGTTGGACATAAAAATCTCTGCGGACGGTCATTTTTCCCGCTCAATTTGAGTGGCAAAACATTAGAAAAAAACCGGAGTCGGCACAATGTTTATTTGAACTTAGTTTTTGGTCAAAAACACCATTAGTTGTGCCCGGAATAATGCGGGAACACGCCTAATTGCGTTCCGACCAGATTTCTCAACCACCCTCAGGATTTGATGTCGCGCAGTTGAAAAACTGTGCAGCCGATGATGAAGAAGGTCACATTGACGGCTCCCAAAATTGAAAGCGATTCGAGGATTCGCGACCACGGGATCGGTTGGCCGTAAACCGTCACCCAGGCGCGAAAATGATACAGCAACATGTATTCGCGATAGTCCTGAAGAAACGGAATGTTTTCCATGACGAGATTCAGGAGCAACACGGAAAATCCTAGCACCGTGGCGGCTGCGGGCTTCATGTTGAAACAACTGAACATGAAAGCAAGCGTCGTCATCGTCGCGGCATTGATGCCGAGAAAGAGGTGAGAGAGAGAATAAATTTTAAGCCCTTGTGCGGCGCTCATCACATTGAAAACGCGCTCCGGTTCTGGGATGAACACAAACATTCCCTTCCACGGAAACCACATTCGCGCGAAGAGCAGCGCCATCCCTCCCAACACAACCACCAGCAAGATGGAAAAAATAATCCCCGCGCACCATTTGATGAAAAGCAGCCGCACCCGGGAAATTGGCCGCGACAAAATCATGCGCAACGTTCCGTCCTCCGCCTCTTTCGCCACCATGTCGCCGCCCACCAGGCACGCGTAGAGGGGCATCAGGAACAGAATCTGCGGAAACAACATTATCAGCGCAACCGAGAGGGCTGAGATATAATTGGCCGTGAGATAACCGTTACCTTCCAGCAATCGGGAAACGCCGCGTTCCCAGTTGGAAAAATGAAACGCCAGCAGCATGGCGTTCTGTGCGATGAGGAAAGTTCCAAAGCCGATATAGGTTCGCTTCTTCCCGAAAAGTTTCAAAAGCTCGTTGCGAAGCTGGAGGTAAAACATCATCGGCTGCCTTTCATCAACGACAAATAAAAATCTTCCAGCGTCTGTTCTACGCCCACGATTTCAAACAGAGGCATCCCCTGCTCCACCACCTTTTTGACAATCTGATCGTTGGTCACGCCCTCGGAAAGCGTGATGAATTGCCCCTCGCGAGCTTCTTCAACCATTTTCAGTTCACGCAGGCACTTTACAGCCTCGGCAAAATCTCCGACGCGCAGGCGCACCCAGTTTTTTGATTGCTTCGCCTCGGAGACTTTTCCTTCAAATACTTTCTTACCCTTATTCATCACGGCGATTCGCGTGCAAAGCTGTTCGACTTCATTCAACAGGTGAGACGACAACAGGATGGTCAGGCCGAGTTCACGATGCAGCCGCAATATGGTCTCCCGCATTTCGTGGATGCCTTCCGGATCCAGTCCGTCGCTCGGTTCGTCGAGAATGAGAAGTTCCGGTTTCGGCAACAAAGCCTGAGCCAGCGCCAACCGGGCGCGCATCCCGTGAGAATACGTCCGGACTTTATGTTTCTCCCGTCCACTTAAACCGACCCATTCAATCACCTCGGCAATGCGCGCTTTCGGTGTCGGGGCGGAATAGTGACAAAGGATTTCGAGGTTTCTCCAGCCGCTGAAGTAATCGTAGAAAACCGGCGATTCAAATATCGCCCCGACGCTCTGCAACGCTTTCTGGCGGTCCCGGGTGACGTCATGTCCGCAAATCCTGATCTCCCCCCGAGTAGGCCAGACTTGTCCAAGCATCATTCCGATGGCGGTGCTTTTCCCCGCGCCGTTATGGCCGAGCAATCCGAATATTTCCCCTTTCGGCACACACAAATCCAGATCGGTGACGGCGCATAGTTTTCCAAAAGTCTTACAAATTTGCCGAAGCTCGATCATGTGTCGTCGAACAGTGTCAAGCCGACTATCGGAAATCAACTGCAGAGGCGCGCCTTCTCGTCCCGCGAATCTTCAACGCATTGTCTAAACGGGTCCGAGCCGGAATAATTTCCAGTTATCTCGTTCCTTGCAGCTCCAGCAGTTTTTTGATGTGACCATCCGCATAGAGATAATTAACTTCCTTGCCTCGGCCACGCGCGGCGTGAAATCCCTCCTTGTCGAAAAAGATCGGAATCTGGTGCGGATTAAACTTTATCCCAAAGACCTGAAGACGCTCGGCGTCCTGGCCGTTAAGCAAACTGTTCCACGCGTAGCTTGATCCAGTCTCGGCGAAGAATTTTGGATCGGACGGGCAGCGCAACACGTTTGTATTCCCCAGATAATTTTGCAAAACGAAATCCACTGTGGCTTGAGGGGCATTGGTCGGCGGAGAATTGGTTTCCATCAATTTGTCCCGCATTACCGGAAGCCGATTGTTGTTGTCCGAGACGTAGATCTGCAAAGCCAACCCGATTTGATGAAGATTGCTCAGGCAGGCGGTCCCACGTCCCGCCTCTTTCGCTTTGCGTAACACCGGAAGAAGCAGAGCTGCCAGCGATGCGATGATGGCGATGACAACCAGCAATTCGATCAATGTAAAAGCGCGAAGGCTTTTCATTTATCTCAGCGGAACATTCTTCCGTTTTCCATGCTCCTCTGAATTTCCTCCAGGAACGGGGCCATCTCCGCCTTTGTTTGCGCCGAACTCTGGCTGTAAAAACTCTTCAGGCCGATGGTCGCTACTTTCTTTTGCAAATCCTCGCTCAGCACCGGAGGCCTGGTTCCGCTGGCCGAAGCGGTCGCCGAATCAGGATTCTCTCTCGCTTCCCTGAGACGTTTGACCGCGTCGTCCAGCGCGTGCTTCCGTTTTTCGGCTGGCAACTCCTCGAAAGCATTGATCATTTGCTTGAATCCGCTGGGCATAGTCGCCTCCAAAAACTCGCCCTTTTCCTGTTCCGACATTTCTCTGAACCAGTCGGCCATCGCCAGGCCGCCCTGAAAATTTCGCCGCTCTTCCGCGGTTAACGCATTCATCTTCGCCGCCAGGTCGCGCAGAGCTTTAGCCCTCTTCTCTCCAGAAAGCTCGTGTAAATTGGTTTTGGTCAAATACGCCCGGACTTTTTCCGCGGTCACTTTGGAGTTTCGGGCGATGGAGTAGCCGCCCCACGCAATCAGCCAGACGGCCAAAAAACTCACGACGGCATAGAGTAGAGTGCGGCTGCGCGGATTCATGGAACCACTCTATCAGTTCACGGGTGCGACGCGATAAAAATCAGGGGTCGTCCGGTGGGCTGATGGACGCCCCTCAACTCAACCACCAACGCCGACCAGAGATGTCGCTTTCGGTTCGAATCACGGGGCTGCCGAGTCCAACTCGGCAGCACGCCGTGGCTGAATCAAGACGCGGCCCGGTCAATCCACGGAAATTCTTGCATTTCACGCAACGGACGCGAAAGTTTCGTCCATGAATCAGCCCAAAATTTTGGCATTTGCCGGCAGCACCCGCGCCGGCTCTTTCAACAAACAACTGATCAAGATCGCGGCCGAAGGAGCCCGTTCCGCAGGCGCGCACGTGACATTGATTGATCTTCGCGATTTTGCGATGCCGCTTTACGACGGAGATTTGGAAACTGAAAGCGGCCTTCCGGAAAACGCGAAGAAATTCAAAAATCTGCTGCGCGAACATGATGGCTTCCTCATTTCCTCGCCGGAATATAACAGTTCCATTTCCGCCGTGTTAAAGAATGCAATCGATTGGGCGTCTCGTGCCGAGTCGGACGATGAACCGCCGCTGGTCGCGTTCAGGGGAAAAGTCGCCGCGCTCATGAGCGCTTCGCCAGGCGGGCTCGGAGGATTGCGCGGACTGGTGCATTTGCGGTCCATTCTGGGGAACATCGGTATCATCGTGCTTCCGGATCAGGTTTCAATTTCGTCCGCACACGAATCCTTCGATGAAGCCGGGAAATTAAAAGATGCAAGAAAAGCCAAACAGGTTGCTGACATCGGCGCTGGCCTTTCGAAGGTCCTCGCCCAGCTTGCAGGCAAGTGAACTGAGAGATGAGACGCTCCCTTTTCGCCATTCTGTTCCTCCTCGCCTGCGGATCCACGGCCGCTCACGGCGATAAAATTGACTCCCTCGTCCAGAGCGAAATGAAAAAGCGCGGAATCCCCGGGTTGGCCCTGACTGTGATTCGCGACGGCAAGGAGAGTAAAACCGCCGCCTATGGTTTCGCCAATCTCGAATGGAACGTGCGGACCAAACCCAACACCGTCTTCGAGATCGGTTCGGTCACAAAACAGTTTACCGCGGCGGGAATTCTTCTTCTGGCACAGGAGGGAAAGCTCTCGGTTGATGACACCATCGGAAAATATCTTCCAGACATCCCCGGTGCCTGGGCAAATATCACGATTCGACATTTGTTAAACCATACGTCCGGCATCAAGAGCTACACCGGCTTGAATGGCTTCGAACTGACGAAGCGCTTAACGCAACAGCAGTTCATTGGCAGACTTGCGCCGATGCCGTTGGAATTTGATCCCGGTGCCAGATGGAAATATTGCAACACCGGCTACAACCTCCTCGGCTTCATCATCGAGAATGTCAGCGTTAAAAAGTATTGGGAGTATCTGGGCGAGCGAATATTCATGCCGCTCGGGATGACCGCCACCACGAACCGCGAACCGGGCAATATCGTTCCCAACCGCGCCGACGGGTACGAAAAGAAGAACGGAGTCCTGATCAATCGCGACTACGATCTGACCGATATTTTTTCCGCAGGCGAAATGATTTCGACCGTGGGCGATCTCGCGAGATGGACCGCAGCGCTGGATGGCGACAATCTGCTCTCCGCCGATAGCAAAGCACAGATGTGGACTTCAGGCACGCTAAACGACGGTTCCGCGACCGGCTACGGATTCGGCTGGCGTGTGGCGACGTTCGAAGGCGCGAAAAATATTGGACACGGCGGTTCCACCTCAGGTTTTTCGGCGAGTCTGCAACGCTTTCCCGACAACAACGTCACGGTGATCGTTCTTTGCAACTCGGGCGAAGAAGGCGTCGCCACTTCCATCGCGAAAACCTGCGCCGGATTTTATTTTCGTAGTCGGCCGTAAAACCTGTATTGGCCCGCGCAACCGGAGGAGGCATTGGCGCAGGGCCTCTTCAGTCGAAACGACCTTTCATCCCCGCCGAAAACTACGGACGCTCTCGATCAAATAATCTAGCGCCTCCCGCGTTTGGCGGGGATTGATGGGCAGCGTGACCAACCGCTCGGCCACGGCCTCGGCGACAGGAAACCGCCCCTTCCGAAAACCGCGGCTTTGAAACGCAGTCGTGTAGTGCAGCGGCGTGTAATGCGTCCCCACCTTGATGCCGCGTTCATGGAGCATCGCGTGAATGAATTCATCTTTCGTCCGCCCAAACTTCTCGCAGTCGATTTGTATCGGATAAAGATGAAAGACATGCCGGCGACCGGGCATGACGGTCGGCAACGTGATCCCATCAACATCGCGGAGCCCGGCAGAAAGATAATCTGCGTTGTCGATGCGCCGCTGATTCAGCGTGTCCAGTTTTTTTAATTGCACCACGCCCACTGCTCCTTGGATGTCGGTCAGGCGAAAGTTGTAGCCGCAGTCGTCGAAGTCCTGCCACCAAAACCGCTGCCCCATCGGGAATCGCGACTCGTCCAGCGAACAATACTTCGTGCTCTGGCCATACACGCGAGTGCAGTGCGAGCGATAAAGCGCCACGCGCTCGAAGAGTTCAGGATCGTTCGTCACCACCATGCCTCCCTCACCCAGCGTGGAAATATTTTTTTGCTCGTGAAAACTAAAGCAGCCGGTTGCGCCCATGCTGCCGGCCTTGCGTCCTTTATATTCTGCGCCGACCGCGTGGCAGGCGTCTTCCACCACGGCGACCCCGTGCCGTGCGGCGATGGCGAGAATCGTATCCATGTCGCAACACTGGCCATACAAGTGGACCGGGATAATTGCCTTGGTGTTCGGAGTGATCTTGGATTCGAGTTGCGCGGCGTCGAGGTTGCACGTCTCTGAATCAATATCGACGAAATCGATTTCTGCTCCCAGCGTCACCGCCGCCGCCGCGGTGGCGATCCAGGTCACGGGCGTAGTCAGGACGCGGTCGCCCGGCTTCACACCCAACGCGACCAACGACAGGAACAGCGCCGCCGTGCCGTTGCTGACAGCGCGGGCATGGGCTGTGCCGCAGTAGGCCGCAAAATCTTTCTCGAACTGAATGCAGGCTTCCCCACTGGTGGGCGCACCCTGGCGGAGGACTTCGAGAACAGCGCGTTCCTCCTCGGCACCGTATTCCGAGCCATATTTGATCTGCAGATCGAACCTAATCTTGGGTGTGCTCATGGTGAACGTGCGGCGAACTGTTGAATCAGCGAGAGGCCTTCATCGAGGTCCAGCATCGGCGTTTTGAGATTGGCGCGGGCTTTCGCGTTGTCGAGCGAAACGTCGCGGGGTCGAGCCGCGCGGCCCGGAGGCGTCGCCGCTTGCGCGACGACCATCTCTTTCGCAAATCCAAAGCGCAGGGCAATCTGCTGCGCCATCTCGAAGCGATTCAATCGCTGGCTGCCGGCCAGGTGAAAAATCCCGTGCTGCGAACCGCCCGCCAATTCGAGCAACGCTCTGCCAAGGGAAATGACATCCACGGGGGTGCGAATTTCCTGCGCCGGGACCGTCACGGGACGGCCCGCGCCAAATGAGGCAATCATCCGGGGCAGAAACGAATTACCCGCGCCCAGCACCGGCAACCCCACCACCAACGATAATCGCGCGATGACTGATCGCGAACCCAGGCCTGCGGCAATGCCCTCAGCCTCCACTTTTGTGTCCGCATAGAAATTCACGGGTGCCGGAGGATCGGTTTCTCCGTAGGGCGCGCGCTCCCCGTCAAAAACCGCGTCCGTCGAACAGAACACAAATCTCGCCCCCAGGTCATCGCAAAGGTCGGCATAGGTTCGCGTCAACTCGACATTGACCTCCCGTGCCAGTTCCGGATGCGCCTGGCAGAAATCGATGTCCGCCAGTGCCGCCGTGTGAATGACGACATCGGGTCTGACCTCGTCGAACAATTTTGAAAGCGCGCCCGCCCGTTCGCACACATGCCACCGGATTCTCTCGTGACCCGCAAAGGGTTGGCCGCGGGAGACGGCGTGAAGCTGCCACTCGTCTCCCGCCTGCGCCAGGATCGAGCCGGCGACAAATCCGTGCGCGCCGGTGACAAGCAGTTTTTTTCTGGCAGCCATATCTATAATAAGGAGGCGGACTGCACAGGAAGGTTGCGCAGCTTGCCGCCAACGTTGGAGAGAGTATGCACCCTGTCGGTTACTTCAAGCGACGAGTGGAACCACGCCGGAACGAGCGTTTCTGGCGGGACCGCGGAAACACTCAAAATAACTTTACGTGACGACTGTTCCCGTTTGCTGAGCGAAGGTTTCTGCGAAATTCCAGCGGAGTCTGCCCGGTGTATTTCCGGAATACGTTGTCGAAATACTGGCAAGATGAAAAACCAGCGGCCAACGCAACGTCCGTCACCGAATAGGTTGGACTGGCCAAAAGCTCCTGTGCTTTCTCAATACGGAGGCGGAGGAGATAATCGTTCGGAGTCATGCCCGTTACCGACTTGAACAGATCAAACATCCGGCTGCGACCCAGGCCAATGTGTTTAACCATGTCGGCCATGCCGATCGAACTGGCCAGATTCTTCCGCAAATAATCCTTCGCCGCGATGACCAGTTCGCCGTGATCGCGCGACCGCGGAGCGTTCAGTTCGCCCACTGCGGCAAAGAGCGCCGCGCAAACCCACATTCGCAAAGTTGTCTTGAGCAACGGGCTGTCTGGATCACCCACCATCCGGGCTTTTGCGTCCAGAAGCCAGACCACAATGCGCTTTAACTCGTTTGTGACTCTGTGGATTGCCAGGCCCGATCGTTCCAGTTCACTCGCCATCCAATCCAAATCCCGTTGTCTAAACGGGGTGTCTTTCCACGCTTCAGTGAACCTGAGATCCAGACGCAAAACGCAAATGGTCGAAGGTGTCCGGACGTCGTGCAAACCCCGGTGAACCGTCCCTGGAGGCACCGTCAAAAAATTTCCACCATGCACCTCGATCATTCGTCCCCCTTCAAATTCGTAGGCGGCAGATCCATCCAGGAAAAAAATGAACTCGTAACCCGGGTGCGAGTGCCAACTGATTCGCTTCGCGCTGTGGCTCCGATAGGACTCAAGCAAAGCCAGCAGAGGCAGGTCGATATCTTCTCCAAGGATTGTGTTCATCGGATCAGGCGAATTTGCTCGGTGATTGCGAAATTGTCCAGCGGACTATTCCGCAAGACGAAATCAAAGCGTGCTGTTAGATTCGGCATATATCCAGACGGCAGTATTTGAAATCGGCGTAAGCAACATGGAAGTCGCACCCGGTGGGAGACCTGTTTCTCCATCTGGCGTGACGGAAAGAACAGATTTTTTCGAGAAATGCTGCGGAAGCAAATATGAGAACACTAGACCACCACCCACCAGTGCGAAGCGCGCGAGGCCGCGCGTTCACGCTGATTGAGCTATTGGTGGTCATTGCGATCATTGCCATTTTGGCGGGTTTGTTGCTGCCGGCGCTCTCGAAAGCGAAGATCCGGGCGCAGGCAATCAGTTGCATCAACAACAACCGTCAGTTGGGCCTCGGGTGGTTGATGTATGCCGATGACAATAACTCCCGGCTGGCAACCGCTTTCGAGTGGGTGGGCGGCGGGCTCACCTATAGTCCAGATTCCCCGGACAACACGAATACCGCCTACCTGATCAATGGCTACCTCGGACCTTACATCAAGAATCCCGCAGTTTACAAATGCCCCGGAGACATGAGCCGCGCGATTATCGGCGGGGTTTCCTACCCGCGAGTGCGAACGATTTCGATGAGCCAGATGTTTCGACCGAGCGACCAAAAGAACGGCTGGTCCAGTTCGCCACCGTGGCGTATTTATTCCAAATCCTCAGACATGGTAAATCCGTCGCCGGTGAACCTTTGGGTGATGATCGACGAAAGTCCGGACAGCATCAACGACGGGGCGTTCGCGGTGACCATGGACAGAACCGGACGCGGCGCCGCATGGCAGGACGGCCCGAGCACGCTGCACAACGGCGGCTGCGGATTCACGTTTGCGGATGGCCATTCTGAGATCAAGAAGTGGATTGATCCCCGAACCAAGGCAATGAAGGTCACCTACACGTCCCGATTTCCCTACGCAACGGCTCATCCGAACAGCGCGGATATTCAGTGGGTTCAGGACCGGACATCAGCCCGACAATAATGAAGACAACGGCACAGACAACCGACCTTTTGCTTGACATGAATTTTTCGCTCCGCCTAACATTATCTGAACCCGGTTTTCAGAAAAGGCAGATCGAAATAGCAATGAATCGTTGCCAGATTTCCGATTAGTTCACGTAAAACAACCAGACAGTATAGACCGCTTATGAAAAAAAGAATAAAAACAATACTCCGCAATCCCTGTTCCCTTCTTGGGGCAACCCTCATGGCCGGCGCCTTGATGGTTGGCTCTGCTTACGCCGCGACGGTGACAGTCACGGTTCGTGACGATGGCACGAGCAATATCGGCGCTCCCGGCACGTTTTATTGGGCGCTCACCAACGCTCAGGCCGGAGACACCATCGCATTTAACATCCCGGGTGCCGGTCCGCATTATTTGCAGATCCCGCCCAATGGATTCCCGTTGATCTATCGGAAAACCAACCTGACCATTGATGGCTACACACAGCCCGGTTCCTCTCCGAACTCCAACCCGATCACCGGCGCAAACAACGCAGTGATCAAGATTGTCGTGGACGGACGAAACGGAAACACCCGTGACATGGCGTATGAAGCCTATGATGGCACCCTGATCGCCAGCGACCCGCCCATCAACAACACGGCGATGGCCACCGACCGAAGCGGCTACGGACACGATGAATTGGCGCTTCTGGGCGTCTATCGTTCTACCGGCGTGACCATTCGTGGTTTGGCTTTCCTCGGCACGCTCACCCCGGTGAATTCGGGCGCAGTGAAAGGAATTTGTTTTGCGCACGATTACGACCTGGACACAACCGTCCGCGCTCGCGATGAATATACCAGCGGCAGCGACGGCAATGGCCATATCAGTGGCTGTTGGTTCGGCGTCGATCCCGGAAACCCGACCCTTGCTGGCGTGGTTCCTTCTGGAATGGCAATGGCCGCCTACCGCCACCGTGCACCGAGCGGCGATCCTCGCCCTGAGCTTCCGAATATCGGAATGACCGTTGGTGTCAAAAAGGCATCCGCAAATCCTCGCGGAGAATTTAACATCTTCGTCGCCCATGGATACGCGTTCGACGTTGAGGCAATCCGGATGACCGTGGCGGGCAATTTCTTTAACGTTCTGCCCGACGGCGTCACTCCTTACAATATGGTTGAACTACTACCCGCCGTCTTCCAGGGTGGCCAATTCGAAATGGGACGATATGCGGACACAGTTCCGATGATCATCGGGACCGATGGAGACAGCGTGAATGATGCCGACGAAGGCAACATTTTCGGCCCCCTCGCACCGAATGGCATGAACAAGCAAACCCAAATGGACAACTACGGCTACGCCAGGAAGCCATGGATCATTGCCGGAAATCGCTTCGGCATCGCCGGCAACGGAACCATCTGGACGAACAACTCGTTCTTCATCGCGAGCTTCGGCATTAACAACGGCGCGCAAATTCGATTCGGCTCCGATTTCAACGGAGTCAGCGACGCCCTCGAAGCAAACATCGTTTACAACAACAACACCTTTGCCACTCTCTACCCCGCCCCGGCATCGGATGTTGCACCGTCCCTGCTGCGCGTTTTTAACAGCGTCGCTGCAACGGATGGATGGATCAGTGTCCGTGGCAATCAATTGGTGAATAACTTCCCGCTCTATAACCCCGACGACGGAGGAAGCGGCGCCCAATATACAAACAGTTGGAGCAATTACACCGCCGGTGCAATTCAGACGGTGCCGACTCTGAGTGCCAGCACGCCCACGACGCTCAACGGAACCGCTGGTCTCCCGAATGGCAGCTACACGAATCTGGCGATCGATGTTTATACCCCGGATCCGGAAGGCCAAGTTAACGGAGCGCTGTTCAATTATCCGTTCTTTGGCGGCACCTCCGGCGCGGGATTCGTTCAAGGCAAAACGTATCTGGGCAGTTTCCTGGATAATGGCCCGAACGATTCCAACCCGGCAATCGGAGCATTTTCGCTCAACATCAGCAGCCTCGGCCTTTCTGCCGGTGCCAAGGTGACCGTCTCCGTTACCTACAGCACGTTTGCGCGGCCTGTGCTCGCCACACCCGTCGTGAGCGGTGGAAACGTCACGCTGTCCTGGACTGGAGCCAACGGTGGCCCGTTCAACACGGCAGGACAGGGCGGAGCCTCCTCTGGATTCGGTGTGCAGCAGGGCAGCAACATCAGCGGCCCGTGGACAACGAGCTTTGCCCCCGGAAACAGTATGGTGTTGCCTGCGACTTCGAGCACCGCGTTTTATCGCATCGTGGCGCCGATCTCCGGTCAGACAACTCTGTTCGCCACACCGGTCACGCTGTAATCGCGAGACTTTGAGAATGTGTTGGATTTGTCAAAGCAAGGCCCGCCACAGTGGCGGGCCTTGCCCTTTCTAACGAAGAGATTATTTTAAATCACGGGCAATTTGCAGAGGAGAGATTTTTCAGAATGAACAACGCGCGACCAAATTATAAATCGGGATTTACCCTCATCGAATTGCTGGTGGTAATTGCGATCATCGCAATTCTCGCGGGTCTTTTGCTGCCCGCCCTCTCCAAGGCAAAAGGCAAAGCGCTTCAAATCAAATGCCTGAGCAACATCAAGCAGCTTCAGCTTTGCTGGAACATGTATCCCGACGATAACAACGGCATTTGCCCGCCGAACAACCCCGGCGGCGCTCCAAATGGACCGCCCGGAACGGAGGCATGGCTTTACGGAAATGTCCAGCGAGATACCACGACCGACAACATCAAAGCTGGGGTTCTCTTTAGATATAACGGCAACGCGGCCATTTACGTGTGCCCATCCGATAACTGGAAGGTTACCTTCCGCGGTGAAACCTCTCCGACAACACGCAGCTTTTCAATGGTCAGTTCCATGCCTCAACCGTCTCAAAAGCTCGCGACCATCATCGACCCGCGACCGGTCAAGGCCCTCGTCTTCGTGGAAGAACAGGAGAATCGAACCGGTTTGGACAATTTCATTAACGACGGCAACATTGGCCTGCGCCGTTACAATGACCCGAGCGAACAAAACAACTGGGGCGACCTTCCAGCCCAGCGCCACGGGGGCGCGACGGTTTCAATGGTCGATGGCCACGCCGAATTCTGGAAATGGAAATCCAAAATCAGAATTCAACGCGCCCGCCCGGCCGACCCAGCCGAGATTCCCGACCTGCGTCGTATCCAAATGGGACTTCCGGGCTTCCCGAACCAATAGACCCTCGCGGTAACCTAATCTATTCGACCTGTTCTTGATCGGATTCGATCCGGTGGAGTTCTAAATCTCTCGCCGCCAGGACAATGGAATCCAGCGATTCCATCGAGCCATAGAATTGAACAGATTCATTCACCGTGAAAAACCCCAGCACAATGCCCGGCGCGATAACGCTCGAAGGGAATGCAGCCGGGGCGTCGATGCAGAAACCCGGGCTGCTCTCGATTCTTTGGGTGGGACTTTCGCTCGCCATCGGCTGGGGCATTCGCGGGAACTTCGGCCACGAATACGGCGCCATGATTCCTGGCGTGTTGGCCACGCTTGCCGCCGTTCTCTTGTCCGGACGCAGCGACTGGCATCGGCGCGCAGTTTTCTTCGCCTTCTTCGGCGCGCTCGGATGGTCCTTCGGCGGGAGCATCTCCTACATGCAGGTCATCGCCTACACCCATTCGGGCCATTCAGGGTCGCAGCTTTACGGGTTCGCCTGCCTGTTCACGATTGGATTTCTCTGGGCTGCCATAGGTGGCGCGGGCGCGGCTCTCCCCGCGTTCCTGAACCGCGAGCGGCTGACCGGATTCTTTGTTCCGTTAACCGCCGTGTTTGTCGGCTGGATTTTCCAGGATTTCGCGGTCGCGAAATGGTTTCCGGACAACCCCGCGTATCGCCACGAGAATCCGCTCTATTGGTTTGACACCGATTGGCTGGGGGCACTGATCGCGATTTTCGCGGTTCTCGTCGTAATCGCGGTTCGTCGCAAGCTCGACTCCGGCTCTTCCCTCATTCTGCACATGGCGGTGGGCTGGTGGATCGGCTTCCTCGTCCTGGTT
>Ga0163152_10001887_pt1 | contig 31870 bp, 27 predicted proteins | sample OliLakLV19MP8IB2_FD_148635 | JGI IMG/M metagenome (GOLD analysis project Ga0163152, IMG submission 148635) | Freshwater microbial mat bacterial communities from Lake Vanda, McMurdo Dry Valleys, Antarctica - Oligotrophic Lake LV.19.MP8.IB-2 | ecosystem: Environmental > Aquatic > Freshwater >...
GTTCTGCCTCACCGAGCTCGGCGGAATGGCCGTACCGATGGCGAAGGGCTCGATCCTTCCCGTGCAGGTCGCCGAGCGCGGGTACGAGTGGTTCAAGATCCGTGTGAAGGGCCGCTCCGTTCACGGCAGCTTTCCGCAGCCGGGCTCCGCGATCGAGAAGCTCGCCGGCGCGGTCGAGAAGCTCTTCAAGAAGCCGCTCGGCTACCACCTCTCGCCGACCGCGCGGGAGTTCATCCAGGCGGTCGCCGCCGCGCAGACCGCGCCCGCGAGCACGTTGCTCCTCGGCCTCCTCAACAAGAACACCGTGCAGGCGACGCTGCGTCTCGTTCCCGAAGCGCGGCGCCACGCCTTCCGCGCGATGCTCTTCAACAGCGCGACGCCGACGGTTCTGCACGCCGGCGCGAAGGTGAACTCGGTTCCGCGCGAAGCGGAAGCGCAGATCGACGGACGCTACCTGCCCGGCGTAACGCGCGAGGAGTTCTTCGCGGAAGTGCAGGCCGTCATCGGACCCGACTTCGAGATTGTACCGATCGATGGCGGTCCGCCGCTGGAGATGCCGTTCGACAGCGGCGTGCTCGACGCGATCCGCACCGTCTTCGCGCGGCGCGCTCCCGATGCGAAGGTCGTTCCCTATCTGATGCCGGGCCTCACCGACGCAAAGCACTACGCGCGAGCGGGAACGCGCACCTACGGCTTCGCGCCCGTCGAGCTGCAACGCGACGAGCCTTTCGCCGAGCTCTATCACTCGCCGAACGAGCGCATCTCCGCAAAGGGGCTCGTCACCGGACTCTCGTGGCTACAGGACGTCGTCACGCTGCTCGCGACCTGATCGCTGAGAAGGGCTCACGCCGCCGGGCGTGCGGTACGAGCATTCCGCTTCCTCTCTGCGCGCCGGTAGCCCGCGAGCTGCGTGTTGAGGAAGCTCACGGCGCCCGCGATCACCGCGGCGTCGTCGACGAAGCCGATGATCGGCAGCACGTCGGGAATCAGGTCGACCGGCAGGATGAAGTAGAGCAGCGCGCCGATCGCGACGACCTTGCCCTGCGTGGGCGCGCGCGGGTCGCGCATGAACGCGTAGAGCGCGCGAAGATCCGCGCCGAACTTCACCTTCACCTTGCGGAGCTTCTCGAGAAGGTCCTCCTCGACGCGCCGCCGCCCGGCGTCCTCTTTGGTGCCTTCGCCGCCGGCCTCGCGGTGGGCCTGCTCGAGCACCCGGTCGATGAACTGCTGAACTTCGGGAACGAAAGGGATGACGTTGTCGTTCTCAGCCATGACTCTTGCCTTCGCAACCGGCATGCCGGGAGGAACGCGCCCGATTCCGGGCAAACGCCTTCGCGTGCCGAGTCGTTCTGGAACACGCCGGCACCATTCTGGAGCGATGCCAAACGGCACGTGGAAGCCTCGCGGGCCGCCACGTGCCGCATCGTTTCCAGGGACTTTCGGCGCTACTCCACGTCGTCGCCGTCCTCGAGATCCTCGCTGTCCTCGATGCCGTCCTCGTCGTCATCTTCCTCGACGTCGATCGACAGCTTGATGTTCTCTTCGATCTCCGTCTCGTTGCTCGCATCCGTCGGGTCGAGGCAGCCGCCGCCTGCCGCGACGAACCAGCCATTCGGATCGATGGAGAGGTTGATGTTGTCGATCCCGTCACCCGCATCTCCGATGACGATCTGGACTTCCCGCTCCTGTTCCTCGTTGAGATCGCTCTCGAACGTGAACGCTCCGTCGGTAGCGGAAACGCCGACCACCGAGATGGAAAGCCCCGCGGTCATCATCTCGCCGAGACCGTTCGGGTCCGCCGCGCTGGCTTCCGCGTCGCGTGCATCGTCTCCCTCGAGCTTGTGGACTTCGAACTCAACTTCTTCGTAGGTCCCCGGGGGAACCTGGGCCTCGAGGAAGCCCTGTTGAAGCGTTCCGTTGAAGTCGGCGCCCGTCAGGTCGATGAGGTAGGGGCCGATCTCGATGTCTTCCGCCTCGTCCTGCTCTTCGACATCGTCCGCACCCTCGAGATCGAGCTCGATCTCGCGGATGACGATTCGAGCGCTGCTCAGCGTGTTGCCGCAGGCATCGGCCGCAAACGCGGGCGCCGCCGCCACCTCCAGGCCAACACGCAGCGTGCCGGTTTTTGCGTCATTCGCGGGTGCGCAGGCAGCAACGAGCGACAGAGTAGCGACGGCTGCAATCCTCTTCATTCACGACCTCCAGGTTTCCTCTGGTCTTCGCAACACGTGGGCCAGTCGAGGTTCGCCTGTAAATGCAGAGAAATTCCCGCGGGGGTGCGGGAAATCCGGCACCCGCCCCCACGGGGTTTCGGCAGGTCTACGGTAGGATCCCGGGTCCATGGCGAGTCAACCACTGCTCATGACCAACGACGAGATTCACGGCGTTTCGCCCGTCGATCTCCAGCCGCTTCCGCCCGTGAAACGCACGACGCCCGACGAGCTCGCCGCTGCGGTTCGCCGCGCCCGCGCCGCGCAGAAGGGTTGGGAGGCGCTCGGCTTCGAGAAGCGCGCGAAACTCCTCAAGGCGGCCGCGCGCGTGATGCTCGAGCGCCGCGCGGAAGCGATCGACATCATCCATCGCGAAGCGGGCAAGTCGTTCGCGCAAGCGGCGATGACGGAAGCGATCGGCCCGCTCGACTATCTGAAGAACTGGATCGGCGTCGTGCGTCCGTTCGTGAAGCGCAAGAAGATGCCGATCTCTCCGCTCGCGTTCCCGGGGAAGAAGGGCTGGGTGGACATGGTGCCGCGCGGAGTCGTCGCGCTGATCGCGCCGTGGAACTACCCGATCGCGACCTACTTCAAGCCGCTCTTTCCCGCGCTGCTCACGGGCAACACCGTCGTCGTGAAGCCGAGCGAATACACGCCGCGCGGCGGCATCTGGTTCCAGAAGATCCTGAACGAGTTCCTTCCACCGGGCGTGTGCGAAGTCGTCATCGGTGGACGCGAGACCGGCCAGGCGCTGCTCGAGTCGGGAGGTATCGACGCGGTCGTCTTCACCGGATCGTCCGCGTCGGGCCGCAAGGTGCTCGAGGTTTGCGCGAAGCAGATGATCCCGTGCAACGTGGAGCTCGGCGGCAAGGACGCGGCGATCGTGCTCGCGGACTGCGATCTCGAGCGCACGATCGCGGGCGTCGTGCAGTGGGGATTCCAGAACGCCGGGCAGGACTGCGGTGCGATCGAGCGCGTGTATGTGGTCGACGCGATCGCCGACAAGTTCGTCGACGGACTCGCCGCGGCCACGTCGCGGCTGCGCGTCGGTGGGCGCGGGGGGGATTACGACGTCGGGCCGCTGTCGATGCCGCGCCAGCTGGAGATCGTGGAGGAGCACGTCGCCGATGCGCTCGCGAAAGGCGCGAAGCTTCGCTGCGGCGGAAAGCGCACCGGCGAAGGGTTCTGGTTCCAGCCGACCGTTCTCGACCACTGCACGCAGCAGATGAAGGCGGTCGCCGAGGAGACGTTCGGCCCCGTCGTCCCCGTCATCCGCGTGAAAAATGCCGAAGAAGCGATTGTGAAGACCAACGACAACGTCTTCGGTCTGAACGCGTCGATCTGGTCGGAGGATCGCGCCGCGGCCGTCGAGCTCGGCAAGCGGCTCGAGGTCGGCACCGTCTTCGTGAACAACCACGCGATCACGGGCGCGATGGCGTTCGCGCCGTGGACCGGCGTGAAGGAATCCGGCTACGGCATCGCGACCGGCACGCACTCGCTCATCTTCTTCACGCGCCCGAAGACGACCGTCGTCGACAAGGGCTCGTCGCCCGATCCGTGGTGGCTGCCGATGGACGCGACGATGGTCGACGTCGGCGAGCGCCTCGCGCTCGCGCAGCTCGGCAAGCTGACCGCGGCGCTGAAAATTCCGCTACTCATGCGCAAGCGCGTCGCCGCGATCCTCAAGCTCGTCCGGGGCTGACGCTGGAAACCGCGGCACAGCGCTACGATCGGTACAAGCGGCTCGTCGCGGACGTGCCGCTGCCGGTCGCGATCGTCGACCTCGATGCGTTCGACCGCAACACGGACGCGCTCGTCGCCATCGCGCGCGAAGCGAAGAAGACGCTGCGCGTCGCCTCGAAGTCGATCCGCGTTCCCGCGCTCATCGAGCGGCTGCTCGAACGCGGCGGCGCCACGATGCGCGGCGTGATGACCTACCACGCGGCGGAGACCGCGTATCTCGCGGAGAAGGGCTTCGACGACCTGCTGCTCGCGTATCCGACGGCACGGCTCTCTGAGGCGCGGCTGCTCGCGGCGGCGGCGACGCGCGGCAAGACGGTCTCTTCGGTCGTCGACGAGCCCGGACACCTCAGCGTGCTTCAGGACGCCGCGAAGGAGGCGGGCGTCACGCTCGGCGCCGTCATCGAGCTCGACGTCGCGTGGCAGCCGGCGGGCGTCGCGCACCTCGGTCCGCGCCGCAGTCCGCGCCGCACGCCGGCCACCGTCGTCGCGCTCGCGCAGGAGATCGCGGCGCGTCCGGGCCTGCGCTTCGGCGGGGTGATGGCGTACGAAGGGCATATCGCCGGACTCACCGACAAGAACCCGTTCACTCGGCTCATCAATCCCGCGAAGCGGCTCATCAAGCTCGCGTCGCGCCGCGGAATGGAAGCCACCCGAGCCGCCGTCTCGCGCGAGCTCACGGCCGCCGGGCTTGCGCCGCCGATCTTCAACGGTGGGGGCAGCGGCAGCTTGCGCTGGTCCGGCGAGGACGGCGCGCTCACCGAGCTGACGGCCGGCTCCGGGTTTCTCGACAGCCACCTCTTCGACTACTACAAGGATCTCGCCGTGGAGCCCGCGTGTTTCTTCGCGATCCAGGCGGTGCGCAACCCGAAGCCCGGCATGGTCACGTGCCACGGAGGCGGGTTCATCGCGTCGGGCGAAGCGGGCAAGGATCGCCTGCCCGTTCCCGCGCTGCCCGAAGGGTCGAAGCTCCTCGGTGTGGAAGGCGCAGGCGAAGTGCAGACGCCCGTCATTCTTCCTGCCGGCGTGGACGTGAAACCGGGCGATCCGATCTTCTTCCGTCACGCGAAGGCCGGCGAGCTCGCCGAGCACTTCAACGAATACCTTCTCGTTCGCGGCGACCGCATCGAGTCGCGCGCACCGACCTATCGGGGGCTGGGACAGTGCTTTCTGGGATGAAGAAGATCGAGTTTCGCGACCATCGCAAGGACCCCGACGCGTGGGCGAAGGAGCTCGGCATCTCGCGCGAGGCCATCGACGTCTACGCGTCGTCGGAAGTCGTCGACCTCCACATCGACACGTTCATCTGGAAGCGGATGTTCGGCTACGACCTCGCGAAGCGCCACGGCCGCGGGCCGTTCGGCGCCCGCCTCTACTACCAGGCGGACCTCCCGCGCCTGCGCGAAGCGCGCGTCACGGGCGGCATGTGGTCGATCACCACGAACCCGCTGCGCGGCGCGAAGGCCCGCGAAGCCGCGTTCGTGAAGAACGTCGCCGCCCTGCGCGAAGAGCTCGCGCGCTACCCGGACGACGTTGCGATCGTGCGCAACGCGACCGAGTTCCGCGCGGCGCGTGCGAAGGACCTCCACGCGGCGATGGTCGTGATCCAGGGCGGAAATGCGCTCGATCACACGGATTCCTCGATCGACCGGATCCCCGACGACGTCGTCGTGCTCGTGACGCTCGTGCATCTCTCGACGTCGTCGCTCGGCCGGACGAGCTCGCCCGCCGCGCGCGGCGACGACACGGGGCTCACTGCCAAGGGCAAGGAGTACGTGAAGCGCTTGAACGCGAAAAAGATCTTCGTGGATCTCGCGCACGTCTCGAAGAAGGGCTTCTGGGACGCGGTCGCGGCGCACGACAAAACGCAGCCGCTGATCGATTCGCATACCGGCGTCGAAGGCGTGACGCCGCACTGGCGCAACCTCGACGACGCGCAGGTGAAGGCGATCGCCGACACCGGCGGTGTCGTCGCCGTGATGTACCAGTCGACGTTTCTCGGCGGCGGCGCTCTGGGCTGCGAGGCGTCGCGCATCGTCGACCATCTGGAACACATCGCGAAGGTGGCGGGAGACGACGTTCCCGCACTCGGCAGCGATTGGGACGGAATGATCGTGCCGCCGCGCGACATGCCGACGTGTCTCGAGCTTCCGCGCCTCGTCCAGATCATGCTCGACCGAAAGTGGCGCCCCGAGCGCATCCGCAAGACGCTCGGCGGAAACTTTCTCGCGTCCCTCGCGCGCTTGCGTCCCTGACCCTGATATTCTTCGTCGATGCGCTTCCCGCTGCTCGCACTCGCGTTCCTCGTTACGACGGCCGCCACGGCGGCCGAGACGAAGATCGTCCCCATCGAGCAGGTCATCAAGAACGCCGAGTCGGTCGCCAGGAAGAAGGGTTCGAGCGGCGCATGGGCGACGGTCGGCCGGCTTTACGCGACTTCCTTCGAAGGCGAGCACGACGCCGAGGTCTGGGCGTCGGAGGAGCTCCCCGCGAACGCGAAGGGCAGTGATCCGTCGGTGCGTATTGCGCCGCTCAAAGGCGGCGTCGAGACGAAGCGCACCCGCGCGATCGAGGCGTATCGCAAGTCCGTCGAAATCGACGCGTCGAACGCGGGCTCGTGGCTCGCGCTTGGCTGGCTCTACCGCTCCGGCGACAAGCCTGACGAGAAGCTCGCGCTGCAGTCCTACAAGAAGGTCGATCGGCTGATCCCCACACCGGCGGACGACAAACAGCGCTTGCTCCTCGGACGCGCGCTCGATGCGCTCGAGGGGCTGCAGGAAGGCGACGCCGCCGCGGTCGCCGAGGTCGTGAAGCGCCGCCGCGTCCTCGCGAAGTAGTTCGTCAATTCGCGACGAGCATCAGCGACGCGCTTCCGAGCACGGACACGATGGGGGGACATCCCGCCTCATACGTGCTTCCGGAGGCCGGCGGTGTGGGCGTCGTGGTCGTCTCGCAGCTGAACGTCGTCAGGTCGCCGACGTTCGGCACGTAGCCCATGCGGAAATAGCTGTGGTACGCCGTGAACTCCGAGTCGGCGCCGACAGCGGCACAGATCACGTCCGATGGATCGACCGCGAGCCACCCGCCCGCGCGGTCTCCGCTCGAGGACGGCGGACTCGTCGCGGGATCGCCGGGAAACACGTAGCCAAACGCGCCGGCTTGGCAGGGATTGATCGCCATCGCGAGCTGATCGAGCGACATCCGCACGGGTTGTCCGTCGACTCCGGCCTCGTAGTAGATCCGGAGGAAGTGCGGGAGCACGAGCGACCCGTTGTAGGTGTTGGCGGTCCCTTGCGACGTGTAGTACTGCGGCGACCCTGGAGCGCCGAGCGTCGGCACGACGACCGCGGGGAAGTAGTCGCCGAATTCGAGCGTCGTTCCGCCACCGCTCACGGTCACCTGCGTCGTCTGAACGGCGTCGACGAGAACGGAGAGCGACAGCTCATCGGCGGTCGTGACGACGAGAGGCTCCGTGAAGAACTGCTCGAAGCCGCCGCCGAGCGTCGACATGACGGTGACGAAGTCGGCGCCGCCGACCGGCGCGGTGCTCGTGAGCCCGCTCGCGGATGCGGAGTCCGTGTAGATGTTGTTCACGGCGTCCGAGATCAGGATGTCGGCCTCGGGATCGAGAAAGAGGTTCATGCTCGTATAGGTTCCGGGCGCGATCTGGAACGGACACGCGAGAAGCGGATCGAGCGCTGCCGCCGCGCGATCGTAGGTGACCTCACAGTTGACGAGGTCGGCGCCCGTGCTCGTCTCCGCCGTCAGCCCCTGAAAGTTCAGCCGGGTCAGCCTCACGCGGACCTGGTCGGCCGAGACCTTCCACGCGCCGTTCGCCGGGAGGCCGCCGACGCCGAAGGCGAACGGCGCCGCCGCCGTCGCACCCTGGACCACGTTCGCGACGGCCGACGCGAGAACGGGCGTCGACGTCGGCGTAGGCGTCGCCGTCGTGCCGTCGTCGTCATCGCCGCCCGGGTTGTCGCCGCCGTCGTCGCCGCTGCAAGCCGCCGCGGCTGCGAAGAGGGACAGGAGCACAAGCCCGACGCGCAGTCTCATCATGGCGTGAATTCTACGCTTTCTTACGTCGCCAAAAACCCGTTGACGCGGGCTGGGCGTCGACTCTATAAATGACCTATAAGTCAGTGACCGAGTGGTCAATGACCCGACAGTCACGAAGGAGACCCGGTGGCGCGAGTGGCAGATCCGATGGCGAAGTCGAAGCTCCTCAAGGCGGCCCGCGAGGAGTTTGCGTCGTCCGGCCTCGCGGGAGCGCGGGTCGAGGACATCGCGAAGCGCGCCGCGCTCTCAAAGGGCTCCTTCTACCTGCACTTCGACTCGAAGGAGGAAGCGTTCCTCCACGTGGTGAACCAGTTCTTCACCGACCTCGCGCGCATGACCGAGGAATGCACCATCAAGATCGAGACGATCAAGACCGTCGACGAGTTCCGCGAGAAGCTCGTCGGCAGCGACAACCAGATCTTCGAGTTCTGCTGGCAGAACCGCGACGTCGTCCGCGTGCTCCACGAATCGGGACACCGCGAGTACGAGCACCTCCTCAGCGGCTTCCTCGACGCGCTCTCGATGATGATCGAAGCGAACATCGTCGAGCTGCAGCGCCGCGGCCTCTATCGCAAGGACGTCGATGCGAAGGTCGCGTCGTGGTCGATCACGGGTTCGTACAACAACCTCGTCCGCCAGATGACGAAGGCGAAGACGAAGCCCGACCTCCAGATGTGGATCCAGTCGATCACCCGCATGTGCACCGCCGGGCTCGAGAAGCGCTGACGCGTCGCCCCTTTTTTTGACCAATTAATGACCCCGAAGTCACTTTACGAAGTCGCAACAAGCGGAGATCACGATGAACGCGAGAACGATGGCAGCGATGGCGATGCTCGGTGCGGCGGCGATGTTGTCCGCGGGATGCCGTGAAGCGGAGGCGGAGATTCCCGCGGCGGTCGCGGTCGCGCCGACCCCGCTGGTCGAGGCGACGCCAGCGCCGACCGCAACGCCGCTCGCGCTGGAGATCTCCGGCGATCTTCGGCCCGCGATCGCCGCGGAGATCTCGTTCAAGGTGGGCGGCCAGCTCGCGGCGGTGCGCGTGTCGCGCGGCGATGCCGTGAAGGCCGGCCAGGTGATCGCGACGCTCTCCGATGCCGAAGCGCGCGCGCAACTCGGGATCGCGGAAGCCGCGGTCGCCGCCGCCGAAGCGCAGGCTGAGATTGCCGCGGATCAGGCGACGCGCGTCGCCGCGCTCGCCGAAGGCAACGCCGTTCCCGGAAGCCAGGCCGTCGCCGCGAAACACGCGGCGGCCGCGGCCGTCGCCGTCGCGCAGCAAGCTCGCGCCGCGCGCGAGCTCGCCCGCGTGAACGCCGACAACCACGTGCTGCGCGCCGCGTTCGACGGACGCGTCGTGCGGGTGAAGGACGCGACCGGCGAGACGATGGGCCCCGGCATGGCGGTCGCGCGTCTCGAGGCGCTCGACCGTCTCGTGCTGCACGCGACGATCTCCGAGAGCGAGCTCGACGCGATCAAGGTCGGCGACACGGTCGTCGTGAAGACATCGGCAGGCCGCGAAGTCGACGGCCGCGTGCGCACCATCGTGCGTTCGCTCGACGGCGTCAGCCGCCGCGCGCCCGTCGAGATCGACGTGCCCAACACGAATGGCGGGCTCGCCGCGGGCGCCTACGTCCGCGCAACGCTCCGCCGCCCCGTCGCCGCGAAGTAACCCGCACCGCCGCCTCCGGAGATCTCGTCATGTCGATCAGCGAAATTGCGATCAAGCGCCCCGTTTTCACCACCATGATCACCCTCGGGTGGGTCGTCCTCGGCCTTCTCGGCTTCTCCCGCCTCGGGACGGATCTCTATCCCGACGTGAAGTTCCCGTTCGTCACGATCGCGGTCCCCTATCCGGGCGCGGCGCCTGAAGACGTCGAGCGCCAGGTCGTGAAGCCGCTCGAGGACGCGGTCATCGCGGTGAATGGCGTGGATCGCGTGGAGGGTTTCGCGCGCGACAACGTCGGCGTGATTGCCGTCGTGTTCAAGCTCGACACCGATTTCGAGACGGCGGCCGCCGACGTGCGTGACAAGGTGAACGCCGCCCGCGGCTTGCTGCCCGAAGGTGTGAAGGACCCGATCATCTCCAAGGCGGACATCGGCGCGTCGCCGATCCTCGTCTATGCGGCGTCCGCGCCGCGGCCGTCCGAGGAAGTCCGCCGCCTCACGGAAGATCGCATCAAGCCCGCGCTCGAGCGCATCCCGGGCGTCGCGAAGGTCGACGTGCTCGGCGGCCGCGAGCGCGAGATCCAGCTCGACCTCGATCCGGTGAAGCTCGAGAGCTTCGGGCTCTCGCCGCTCGCGGTCGCGCAGAAGCTCCGCGCCGAGAACGCGACGATCCCCGCCGGACACTACGCGTCCGGCGACGCGGAAGTGAACGTGCGCACCGTCGGCGAGTTCCGCTCGGTCGCCGAAGTGCGCGAGGCAGTGCTTTTCGCCGGCGCCGACGGCAAGCGCGTTCGCGCGGGCGATCTCGGCGAGGTCGTCGACGGCTTCGCGGAGCAGCGCACGCTCATTCGCGCGAACGGCACGGACGCGGTCGCATTCCAGATCGTGAAGACGTCCGACGCGAACACGGTGACGGTCGCGCACGCCGTGAAAGCGGAGCTCGCGAAGGTCGCCCCTCGCCTTCCGAAGGACTTCCAGACCGCGCTGCTCATCGATCAGTCCACGTTCATCGAGGAGAACGCGCACGAGGTCGAGATCGCGATCGTCTTCGGCGGCGCGATGGCGATCCTCATCATCCTGTTCTTCATGATGGACCTGCGCTCGACGTTCATCAGCGCGCTCGCGCTGCCGACGTCCGTCATCGGCACGTTCCTCATGATGTACGTCATGGGTTTCACGCTGAACATGATGACGCTGCTCGCGCTGTCGCTCGCGATCGGCCTCTTGATCGATGACGCGGTCGTCGTCCGCGAGAACATCTTCCGGCATCTAGAGATGGGCGAAGAGCCCGAGGTCGCCGCGGCGCGCGGCACGTCCGAGATCGCGCTCGCCGTCTTCGCGACCACGATGACGATCGTTGCGGTGTTCGTGCCGGTCGCGTTCATGGACGGCATCGTCGGTCAGTTCTTCCGGCAGTTCGGCTTGACCGTTACCGCCGCCGTCCTCCTCTCGATGATGGTCGCGTTCACGCTCGATCCGATGCTCTCCGCGCGTCTCGCGAAGAAGATCGTGCCGGGGCATGTCGAAAAGCCCGGCGTCGTTCGCGCGCGACTCACGAAGTTCTTCGAGGCGATCGACGCGGCCTACCGCCGCGCGCTCGTGTGGACGGTCGGCCACCCGAAGACGATCGTCGCCGGCGCCATCGCGTCGTTCGTCGCCGCCATCGGCATCGGCAACCTCCTCGGCAGCGAGTTCCTCACGCCGGAGGATCGCGGCCAGTTCATCATGAACCTGGAGTTCCCGCCGGAGACGTCGCTCGCGGAAACGTCGACGCGTTCCCTCGCGGTGGAGAAGGCGCTGCTCGCGGACCCGCGCTTCCGCACCGTCTACGCGACCGTCGGACCGCAGGCCGAGATCAACAAGGCGAAATACCGCGTCAACGTGCTCGACAAGAACGAGCGCATCGAGACGCTCGAAGAGTTGAAGACAATCGCGCGCACCGTTGCCCACGAGACGAGCGCGAAGGGAGCGCGAAGCGCGACCGAACGCGGAACGATGGCGCCGGGCGTGAAGGTGACGGCGGAGAACCCGCCGATGATCGAGGGCCTGGGCGCGTGGAGCCCGATCATGGTGTCGATCAGTGGTCCGTCATACGAGGTGCTCGCGCCGACGGCGGAGAAGGTCGCCGCTGCGCTTCGCGAAGTCCGCGGCGCCGCGGACGTGATGATCGACTACACGCCGGGCAAGGAGGAGCTGCAGGTGCTTCCCGACCGCGGCCGCGCGGGCGCCGCCGGCGTGCCGATCGCCGTGATCGGCATGAACGTGCGCGTCGCGCTCGACGGCGACGTCGCCGGCAAGCTGCGAGGCAACGACACGGACGATGAAGAAACCGACGTGCGCGTGCGCCTCGCGCCCGCGTATCGCAACGACCCCGTGCGCCTCGCGCAGCTCCCGCTGCCGGCGTCGCAAGGCACGATCCGTCTCGGCGATGTCGCCGCGATCGAGCCCGGCGTCGGACCGTCCGTCATCCACCGCCAGGATCGCTCGCGCACGATCGTCATCAGCGCGACGACCGCCGGCCGCCCGATGGGCAACGTCGTCGCCGAGTTCCGCCCCCAGGTCGCGGCGCTCGTGCCCGAGGGCTACGAGGTCACGTGGCTCGGCAACGTGAAGGACATGGAGGAGTCGAACGCCGCGTTCGGCATGGCGCTCGGCGTCGCGATCCTGTTCATCTACATCGTGCTCGCGAGCCAGTTCGAGAGCTTCGTGCATCCGGCGACGATCATGCTGTCGCTTCCGCTGGCGATGGTCGGCGCGATGGGCGGTCTCTGGATCTACGGCGCCGCGATCTCGATGGGCGCGCAGATCGGAATCATCCTGCTCATGGGCCTCGTCACGAAGAACGCCATCCTGCTGGTGGACCAGGCGCTCGTGCTGCGGCGCGAGGGGATGTCGGCAAAGGACGCAATGCTCGCGGCCGGCCCGAAGCGGCTGCGTCCGATCCTCATGACGAGCGCCGCGATGGTGCTTGGCATGTTGCCGACGGCGCTCTCGACGGGCTCGGGCTCGGAGTTCCGCGCGCCGATGGCGGTCGCCGTCATTGGCGGCGTCATCAGCTCGACGATCCTCACGCTGCTCGTGGTGCCGGTCGTGTTCCTCGGCGTCGAGTCGATGCGCGCCCGCGCGGCCGCGTTCGTCGCGTCGGCGGCGCGGCTTCGCGCGGCGGTGCCGGGCTTTGCGGCGGGCGCGCTGCTTCTCGCGGTGGTCGCGGCGGCCATGATGCTGTTCATCCCCGCGACGGCTGGAGCCGCCGAATCCGCGAACGCGACGACCCTCACGCTCGAGAAGGCGATGCAGCTCGCGGACGAGTCGAACCCGGATCTCGCTGTGGCAGCCGAGCGCGTGAGCCAGTCTCAGTCCGACGTGCGCAGCGCGTACGCCGGGTTTCTTCCGCACGTCATCGCGCAGGGCAGCCACCTCATCTACGACGAGCCGCTGATCCTCGATCTCCCCGTGATTCCCGGCGTGACCGACGGGCCCATCACGCTGCAGGAGAAGATCGTGACGCAGGGACAGATCCAGGCGACATGGCCGCTCCTCAACGTGCAGGCATTTCCCACGCTCGCGGCCGCGCGTCATGGCGAGAAGGCGACGGCTGCGGCGTACGCGCAGGGAAGGCAGGAGCTCTTCTACGGCGTCGCGCAGGCCTTCTGGGCGGTGGCGGTGACCGATCGCCTCGTCGTCGCCGGCGACGAAGCGGTTGCGAACGCGGCGGAGCTCGTGCGTGTCGCGAACGAGCAGGTGAAAGCGGAAGTGGCAACGAACCTCGCGCTGCTCCGCGCCCGCACGGCCGAGGAGCAGGCGAAGCAGGTTCGACTCTCGGCGCGTGGATCCCGAGGCGCCGCCGAGGCCGCGTTGCGCCGGCTCACCGGCGTCGAAGGCGCGATCGTCGTCGACGTGCCGGCCGCGACGACGCCGTCGATCCCCGATGACGCGGCGCTGTGGAAGACCGCGCAGGAGAAGCGCGCCGACCTGCTCTCTGCGCGAGAAGCCGTCGCCGCGCGAGCGTCGCTGAAGCGCGCCGCGCAGCTCTCCTACCTGCCGGTCATCGCCGGCCAGGGCACGTACTACCAGACCACGAACGAGGGTCTCGGCGGCAAGTCGACCGGCTACAACGGCGGCCTCGTCGCGAGCTGGACGATCTTCGACGGCGGCTTGCGCGAGGCGAAAATCTCGAAGCTCCGTTCGCAGGAACGCGAGGCGATCGCGGCGGGCGAATCGACGCTGCGCAAGGCGCGCGAGGAAGTGTCGCGCGCGTCGCTGGACCTGGCGACCGCGCTGGCCGCTCGCGACGCCGCGCGCGAGACCGGCGGTCTCGCGAAGGAGGCGCAGGCGCTCGCGCAGGTCTCCTACCGCGCCGGCACCGCCACGAACCTCGAAGTGACGCAGGCGAACGCGACGCTGCTGCAAGCGCAGGCCGGCCTCGCACAAGCCGAAGCGCAAGCCGCCCTCGCCGAGCTCGCCCTGCGCAAAGTCACCGGCCAGCCTTTGCGATGAATTCGCTTCACCCTGAGCGAGCGCCGCGGCAGTTTGCGGCGCGAGTCGAAGGGCTGTGTGATCTCGGACAGCCCTTCGACTCGCTTCGCTCGCTCAGGGTGAGGAGGAGCGGGTTACTTCAGGGCGTTAATGGTGGATTGGCACATCGCGCCGTCGTAGTCGTCGGCGCACAGAGTCTTGATCGGGCCGCACGCGGCCGCCGCGAGGTCCGGCGCGCTCTTCGTCACCGATTCCAGCAGCCCAGGCGGACCTCGCTCGGCCTGCGCGATCAGCTTCGCGCTCTGCTTCTCGACGCAGCCGTTGAACGCGGTGTCGGTCTTCGACGTGCACGCGGTGCAGACGGAGAGCGCGAGAACGAGCGCCGCGATCTTCTTCATCTCGCCAGCGTAGCACCGGCGGTATCCTTCTCCCGTGGGCACGCGCGCCGATTACGGCTGCGCGAAGGGAGGATCCGAGATGCGCATCCTGTATGTGGCCGCGTCGGCCGCGATGCTGTTCTCCTCGACGGCATTCGCACAAGTGAAGCAATACGGAAACGCCGGCACGTTCGAGATCGCCGGCACGTTCACCCTCAGCAGCTCGACCTCGGATTACGACAACGACATCGGCGGCAAGCAGGACCGCAGCGAAACGACGATCACGCCGTCCGGCGGCTTCTTTCTCATGGACTCCGTCCAGGCGCTCGTCGACGTAAAGATCTCGAACACGTCGGTCGGTGACGTCGACGGAAGCCTCTTCGGTGTCGGCGCGGGCGCCGGCTACTTCGTCGGGATCGGCACGATCCGTGTCGGGCCACAGCTTCTGTTCCGGTACTACTCGCGCGAGGAAAAGTCTGACGGCACCAGCCTCTTCAAGGACGTCGGTCCCGGAGCGACCCTCGGTCTCGCCGCGAAGGTCCCGATCGGATCCGGCGGCATCCTGATCACCGGCCTCAACTACGACTACCTCATCACGCAACGAAAGGCCGGCGGGGAGAAGGGCGACGGCACCGTCAGCGGCTACGCGATCACGGCCGGCTTCGGCATCTACTTCTGATCAGCGCAAGCGGCGGCAACCGAGCGAAGCGAGCCTGCCGCCGCGAGAAACATGCGCTGATCCTTCTCGACGCGAACGACGAGGGCGGACCGAGAGGTCCGCCCTTTCGTTTTCGCACGTCACTTCGCGCTGGCGGTCGGAGCGCTTGCGGTCTTCACGAGCTTGCCGCCCTTCACTTCCAGGCGGTCCCCGTCGGCGACGACGATGACCTCGCCCTTCGGCGTGCCCTCGGCGTCGCGGAGCTGCACCGTCTCGGCGCCCTCGGTCACGATGAGGTAGCTGCGCGCGGGGACGTCCGTCCGCGTGACGGCGACCGAGTGGCGGACCGCGATCTGGTAGGCCTTCGCGTCCTTGTTCTTGAGGATGATGTCCGCGCTCGCGAGAGCGGGAAGAAGGAGCAGAGCGGCAGAGAGAGCGGGGATGGTGCGCATGGAGTGCCTCCGGGAGTGTGGGTCCACAGAGAACCTCCGTTCGCCCGAAGCGGGCGCAACACGCAGTGAATGCAGCCTCGCTTTGACACCGCCCCATGTGCCGCGCGACGATGGTCACCATGCGCGCCCGTTTCTGGGGAACACGCGGGCTCGTACCCGCACCCGGCGAGGCGTTCCAACGCTACGGCGGCGCCACCCTCTGCACGGAAATCCTGAGCGACACCGGAGCCCGCCTGGTCATCGACCTGGGTACCGGCAGCGTCGGGCTTGGCGCCGCGCTCGTCACGGAAGCCGCGAACGGCGGTTCGAAGCGCCTCGGCGTCATCCTCGCGAGCACGCGCGTCGACCACATCCAGGGCCTGCCGTTCTTCGCGCCCGCGCTCATGCCGGGATGGGACCTCACGATCATGGGGCCGAGCCTCGCGGGCCGCGACCTCACCAACATCCTCGACGGTTCCCTGAACCCGAACTACAGCCCGCTTTTCGGCATCGAGAACCTGACCCCGAAGCTGAATCTGATCACGCTCACCGAGGGCGAGCTTTCGTGGGACGGCATCCGCGTCATCACGCGCGAGCTTCCTTATGGACGGGCCCGTTCTCTCGGCTTTCGCATCGAAGCGGACGGCGCGGTTCTCACGATCATCAGCGACGTGGAGTACGGCGCAGCGCCGACCTCGGCCGCGCTCGATCTCGCAAGCGAAGCCGACGTGCTGATCCACGACAGCATGCAGTCGGTTGCCGACGTGGTGCTGCGCCGCGGACCGATCGCTCGCGCGCCCGACGTCGAACACGCGGTGCGCGTCGCGCGCGACTCGGCAGCGAAGCGCCTCTTCCTCTACCACTACGATCCCGATGCGACCGACGAGGATCTCGACCGGCTACTCGCTTCGGTGCGCTCGATCGCCGGCGGCGTTGCGGTCGAAGTCGCGCGCCAGGGCGAGACCGTCGTCGTCGGCGCCAGGCGCTATTAGGCAGGGTCCGGCGGAACGGCGACGCCCGCCTTGCGGAGCGTCTCCTTCACGATCGTGTAGAGCGCGTCGAGGTTGCGGATCGGCTTGCCAAGGATGAACACGACGCCGACCGCGGCGGCATTCGCCGCGTTCTCCTCGTTGGAATCGGCGGTCATCATGATGAAGGGGACCGGTGCCTTCTTCCAGAGATCCATCTTCTGCTTCAGCTCGAAGCCGTCCATGCCCGGCATGTTGATGTCGGCGATGACGAGATCCGCGTGCTGTTTCTCGAAGAACGCGAGCGCGCTCTCCGCGTCTTCCGCCGCCCACACCTGATAGCCGGCCTCGCCGAGCGCATCGCAGAGAAAGCTGCGGAACGATGGCTCGTCCTCCACGACGAGGATGATGGGCCCCGGCCCTTTCGCACCGAGCACCGCCGGCGCGGGCGCGTTCGACTTCGAGATCCAGTGGCCGCCCGTGTTCTCGTCGCGACCGCCCGTCGAAAGCCGGCCCGCGAGTCCGTGCACCCATGCCGCAACCTCCGAGATCGCGTCGGGCGCGTGCGGAAGGAGCGTCGCTCCGTGCCGCTCGAAAATCGGCGCGGTCGATTCGTCGTAGCGATTCGTGAGCGCGACGATCTGCACCGGATAACCGGCGTGCTTCCGGATCTGCTCACGAACGTCGACGGTCGCCTGATCGAGAAGCTTCGGCTCGATGAGCGCGACGACGAGCTTCGCCTGCACACCGGCCTCGAGGACGCCCGCAATGTCGGGCACCGAGTAGACCTGCAGTCCGCGCGTGCGCAACGCGGCCGCGAGCTTCTCGCGGAGTCGATGAACCGGGTGCGCAAGCGCGACGTTCAACGGACTCCTCCCGACGTGACTCTCCCCCGTTCTGCGCACGCGGCACAGACGGGTGTCGACCTGAGGAAGCGCAGGACTTGCAGGGTGATGGTCGTCACCGGGATGCGAGGGAGCGGACGACGCCGACGAGCTCGCTCAGCGCTTCGACGCTCTTCGTGAGTTGGGTGGGCGTCGTACCCACTTTGCCGAGGATTTCCTCGACGCGCTTCTCGAAGCCTTTCGGCGCGAGCTTCATGGCGCTTGCCGCCCCCACCGAGCCTTTCTCGTTCAGGAAGTAGCGCCCGTTGAGCGCGTAGACCACTTGCACGAGAGCGGCGGTGCAGCGGTAGAGCGCCCCCGCGACGTACGCGACGTCACCGCGCTTCGGCGACTTCGCAACGGTCTCCAGCGTGAACGACGCCTCCCACAAGTGACGCTCGACGAGGCCGCGCCGCAGCCCCTCCGGATAATCCGCCGCGAGCCCCTTCATCGCTTTGAGCACGCCCTGCGGATCCTGCAGGACGTCACCCTCCGCGATCTCGCCCATATAAACGTGATGGCTCCATCCGTGCGGATGTCCCGGCTGGTAGTCGACGCCGACGCGGCCCGCGCGCGAATCCGTGATCGCCTGCACCACGTGGCCGAGCTCCCGATAGAGCCAGTCGACGCGCTTTCCGTCGATGCGAAGCCAGGCGCCGCCGTTGATCCACGAGCCCCAGTCGCCATAGCCGGTCACGGAGAGCGGGGCGCCGTCGTCGTCGAGCTCCTTCGCGAGCTCGCGGAACCGCTCGACGTTCGGCTTCTGCTCGGCGCGGTAGTAGACGCCGAGATCAACGTCGCTCGCCGCGTCGGCCGCACCCCGCGCGGTGGATCCACCGAGCGTGACCGCGAGCACGCCGTCGATCGCGATGAGTTTCTTCGCGACCTTCGCTGCGACTTTCTCCGTTCCGGACTTCGCTGCCATCGCGCCCGCGACGCTAGCACGCGCACGTCCGGTCCGCCCCGCTTGGCAACGCCCGCACCGTTCGCATGCGAGAGGACCAAGGGGGAAACACAACATGGATGCGATCGCGCTTTTGAAGAAGCAGCACGATGAAGTGGAGGCGCTGTTCAAGAAATTCGAGAAGGCCGAGGAGAACGCCGAGAAGCAGGGGATCTTCGAGACCATCGCCGACAACCTCGCGGCGCATGCGGCGATCGAAGAGAAGGTCTTCTATCCGGCGGCGTATCGGGACGGCGAAGAGGAACTCGAGGACATGCTCCGCGAAGCGGTCGAGGAGCACCTCGCAGCGAAGCGGATCATCGCGGACCTCCTGGACATGAAGGCGGGCGACGAGAACTTCGACGCGAAGATGAAGGTGCTGCAGGAGCAGATCGACCACCACATCGAAGAGGAGGAGCACGAGCTCTTCCCGAAGGCGAAGAAGGAGATCGGCGTCGACGAGCTCGAGGCGATGGGCGTCGAGATGGAGGAGATGTTCGACGCCCTCATCGACACGGAGCCGCGCATGGAAGTGCCGGCCGAGACCGAGGAAGCCGCGCCGCTGGAATAGCGCGCTCCAGAGGACAATCCGGCGCGGCCTCGAGGCCGCGCCGGCTTCGTCTTCCGTGACACGTGATATGCAGTGGCGTGGCCGATTGTTTCTACGAGCCCGACGGTCCCGATCGCTTCGTCTCGATGCCGGAGACGATCGGCCCGTGGGACTCCACGCTGCAGCACGCCGGTCCGCCGTCCGCGCTCCTCGCGCGGGCGTTCGAGCGTGCGTCGCCGGAGATGCTCGTGCGGCGGCTGACGGTCGAACTTTTGCGTCCGATCCCGATCGCGCCGCTCACCGTGCGCACGGAGGTCGTGCGCGCAGGAAAGCGAGCGCAATGGATGACGGGCGCGCTCCTGCACGACGGTCGCGAAGTCGCTCGGGCGAGTGGGCTCGCGATTCGTCCGCTCGAGGTCGCTCTACCGGAGCATCCGCGGCCGGCCGCGACGCTGCCGCTGCCCGATGCGTCGCGCGAGTTCGTGTTCCCGTTTTTTCTCTCGAAGGTCGGCTACCACACGGCGATGGAGGTGCGCATCGCCAAGGGCGAGTGGTCGAAGGGTCCGTGCGGAGCGTGGCTGCGCATGCGCGTGCCGCTCGTTGCGGGCGAGACGCCGTCTCCGCTGCAGCGCACCGTCGTCGCGGCGGACGCGGGCAACGGCGTGAGCGTGACGATCCCCATCGATCGCTTCACGTTCATCAACGCGGACCTCACGGTGCACCTGCATCGCGAGCCAGCCGGCGAGTGGATCGGTCTCGACGCGACGACCACCCCGGAAAGCGACGGGACCGGGCTGCAGCACTCGCTTCTCCACGACACGCAGGGCGTCGTCGGTCGTTCGCTTCAGAGCCTGGTGGTCGCGGGCCGCGACTTACCCTGAGCGAGGCAGCGCAGTTTGCCGCAGAGTCGAAGGGCTTGGTGAGATCGCGCAGCCCTTCGACTCGCTTCGCTCGCTCAGGGTGAAGAAGCTCCTAACCCGGCAGCTTGATCGACCAGATCTCGAAGCCGCACGCGGGGCACTTGTGCATCTGCATTCCGAGGTCCGGATTCACGGCGGCGAGCGTCGCCTTCGACGTGACGAACGGCGCCTTGCACTCCGGGCACACGCGATCCTCCGCGACGAGGGTCGCGCGCGCGTTTTCGAGCTGCGGATCCTTGACCGTCGTGAGGATGCCCATCGAACGAAACTATACTTCGTTCCATGCGACGTCTCCGATGTGTGGCTCCGCCAATCCTGCTCCTCCTGATGATCCTCCTCACGCAGACGAGTCTCCGGCGCGCGTTCGCCGCCGGGACGTGACAGCCACTTCCGGGCTGAACGGACAGCCCTTCGACTCGCTTCGCTCGCTCAGGGTGAGGGTGGCGTACGTCTTGACTGAAGTGTCATTCATTTTGGATTGACGCGCTGCGGCGAGGGCGGTAGCGTCGCCGGCCTTGTTCCTGCGGTTGGGCCGGGGTATCCGGAGCGACTAAAGGACAAATCCCCGGAGGAGCCCCCATGGCAGCCGCGAAGCGTGTCGCGATCATCGATGGCGTCCGCACCCCGTTCGCCCGCGCGTTCGGTCTCTACAAGCGGCTCGGCGCCGCCGAGCTCGGCAAGATGGCCGTCAACGAGCTCCTCGCCCGCACCGAGATCGACCCCGCCGAGATCGACGGCCTCGTCTTCGGTTGCACCCTCGCCCCGTCGGCCGGCCCCAACGTCGCCCGCGAGATCCAGTTCCGCACGCCGATCCCGCGCGTCGCTGCCGCCCACACCGTGCAGATGTACTGCGCGTCCGGCGCCCGCGCGATCGTCGACGGCTGCCACGAGATCCTCCGCGGCGATGCCGACGTCGTCGTCGCCGGCGGCGTCGACTCCACGTCGTCGATGCGCCCGCTCTTCTCCGACAAGATGACCGACGCCTTCCAGGCCGCACAGAAGGCCAAAGGCGTCGGCGGCCGCGTCGGCGCGTTCTCGAAGATCCGCCCGAAGGACCTCGCGCCCGTCATCCCCGAGATCGCGGAGCCGACGACCGGCCTCTCGATGGGCCAGTCCGCCGATCGCATGGCGAAGGAGATGGGGATCACGCGCGAAGAGCAGGACGAGTGGGCCCTCACGAGCCACCGCCGCGCCGCGAAGGCGACCGCCGAGGGCCGCTTCAAGGAGATCGCCCCCGCGCTCATCGCGCCGAAGTTCGACGCGCCGCTCATGAGCGACACCGACATCCGCAGCGACTCGTCGCTCGAGAAGCTCGCGTCGCTGCGCCCCGTCTTCGATCGGAAGTACGGAACGGTCACCGCCGGCAACGCGAGCCCGCTCACCGACGGCGCCGCCGCGGTCCTCCTCATGGACGAGGCGAAGGCGAAGGCGCTCGGCTACAAGCCGAAGGGCTACTTCAAGACGTACGCGCAGGTCGGTCTCGACCTCGCGAAGGAGCCGCTGCTCATGGGCCCGGCGTACGCGATGCCGCTCGCGCTCGAGAAGGCGGGCATGAAGTTGTCGGACATCGACTACATCGAGATGCACGAGGCGTTCGCCGCGTCGGTTCTCGCGGCCGTCCGCTCGATGGAGTCGAAGAAGTTCGCCGAGGAGAAGCTCGGCAAGTCGTCCGCGGTCGGCAAGATCGACCTCGAGGCGATGAACGCGAACGGCGGCTCGCTCGCGATCGGTCATCCCTTTGGCGCGACCGGCGCGCGACTGGTGATGACCCTGCTCGACGAAATGATCCGCCGCAAAGCGGGCACCGGCCTGGCGACGATGTGCGCCGCCGGCGGCCTCGGACTGACCCTCATCCTCGAGCGCGAGTAAAAATATGGCGAGCGAAGCCGCAAAGAAGGACGAGAAGTCGAGTGTCGCAACGATGTCGGTGGAAGACGGCATCGCCGTCATCACGATCGACATGCAGGGCGAGAAGGTGAACAAGCTGTCGAGCCAGCTCTTCGGGTTCTTCGAAGACACGACGAACCAGCTCGCGTCGATGAAGGGCTTGAAGGCGGTGATCCTCACCTCCGGCAAGGACAACTTCGTCGTCGGCGCCGATCTCGACGAGCTCAAGGGCCTCAGCGCCCGCCACGAGATCCTCGAGATGATCGGTCGCGCCCACAAGCTGCTGAACAAGTTCGAGCGGCTTCCGGTGCCGACGATCGCCGCGATCCACGGCGCGTGTCTCGGCGGCGGCCTCGAGCTCGCGCTCTGCTGCGGCTACCGCATCGCGACCGACGCGAAGACCACCAAGCTCGGCTTCCCCGAAGTGCAGCTCGGCCTGCTCCCCGGCGCCGGCGGCACGCAACGCGCCCCGCGTCTCGTCGGGCTCGCGACCGCGCTGGAGATGATCCTCCAGGCCAAGCAGTACGATGGAAAGCGCGCGAAGAAGATCGGCCTCGTCGACGAGGTCGTGCATCCCTCCGACCTCGCGCGCCGTGCCCGCCAGGCCGCGAGCGAGCTCGCTGCCGGCACCCTGAAGCCCGACCGCCCGCAGCGCGGCTTCATGGGCATGCTGCTCGACAAGACGCCCGCGCGAATGATCGCGTTCCGCGAGGCGCGCAAGGGCGTCTCCGAGAATCCGTTCGCGAAGCACATGCCCGGCCCGATGAAGGTGATCGAGGTGCTCGAGCGCAGCGCCGGCATGTCGCTCGAAGACGGCCTGCAGGTCGAAGCGCTCGCGTTTGCGGACCTCGTCGTCACGCCGATCGCGAAGAACATGATCAACGTCCTCTTCTTCGGGAAGAACGAAGTCGACAAGCAGAAGGTGAACGACGCGCCCGCGATGAAGGTGGAGCGCATCGGCATCCTCGGCGCCGGACTCATGGGCGCCGGCATCGGCCAGGTCCTCGCGCAGAAGGGCTACCAGATCCGCTTCAAGGATCGCGACCTGCCGTCGCTCGGCAAGGGCATGAAGTACGCCTACGACAACTTCCAGAAGCAGGTCGATCGCCGCCGCATGACGGCCATCGAGCGCGACATCAACATGTCGCGCCTCACCGGCGGCATCGACTACACCGGCTTCAAGCGCTCCGACATGGTGATCGAAGCCGTGTTCGAGGACCTGAAGGTGAAGCAGGACGTTCTCAAGGACACCGAGGCCGCGACTGGCGACCGCTGCATCTTCGCGTCGAACACGTCGAGCCTTCCGATCACCGAGATCGCGAAAGTGTCGAAGCGTCCCGAGCGCGTCATCGGCATGCACTTCTTCTCGCCCGTGCATCTGATGCCGCTCATCGAGGTCATCAAGACGAAGAAGACGGACGCGGAGACGGTCACCACGACCGTCGAAGTCGGCCGCGCGATGGGCAAGACCGTCATCGTCGTGAACGACGGCGTCGGCTTCTTCACGACGCGTGCGCTCGGCCCCTACATGAACGAGGCGAGCTACTGCCTCCAGGAAGGCGCGTCCGTCGAGGAGATCGACGCGGCGCTCACGCAATACGGCTTCCCGGTCGGCCCGATGACGCTCGTCGACGAAGTCGGCATCGACGTCGGCGAAAAGGTCGGCGGCATCCTGCTGAAGGAGTTCGGCGATCGCATGAAGCCGCCGTCCGCGATGCACAAGGTCATCGAGGACGGCCGCAAGGGCCGCAAGAACGGCAAGGGCTTCTTCACCTACGAAGGCCCCGGCGGCAAGAAGGGCCCGGTCGACGGCTCGATCTACCAGGTCATCGGCTGGACCCACAAACCGATCCCGTCGCAGGAGATCGCGGACCGCTGCTGGATGCAGCTCCTCAACGAAACCGTTCGTTGCATGGAGGACGGCATCATCACCGAGCCGATGGAGATCGACCTCGGCACGATCATGGGCTTCGGCTTCCCCGCGTTCCGCGGCGGCGTGTTGCATGCGGCCGACGCGGCCGGCATCGGCCACGTCGTGAAGCGCATGGGCGAGTTCGAGAAGAAACACGGCGAGCGCTTCACGCCCGCGAAGATGCTGATCGACATGGAACGCAGCGGGAAGACCTTCTTCCCGAAGAAATGAGGGACGCCGTGCGCCGCATCTCGCTGCTTCTTGCCGTTCTCGCCGCTCTGCCCGTCGCCGCGATCGCGAGCGAGGCGAAGGGGCCGAATCGGCTCTTCCAGGCGTCGGCATCCGGCGTATCGCCGGTGTCGATGTTGCTCGACGCGGCCTCGCTCGCGAACACGGGTCGCACGAATCCGGAGCTCTTGCTCGCGGCGGCACGCGCCTCGGCCGACGCGAATCCCAACGCGAGCACGCGCGTGAAGAAGACCGAGGGCGCGAAGGCGGCGGCCGCCGAGAAGCCGCTCTCGCTCGATCCGGCGAAGCTGCTCGAAGCCGCCGCGACCGCGGCGCAGCCGTTCAGCAGCCTCGCGGAGCACCTCGTCGCCGTGAAAAAGGCCGGCTTCCCCGCGAGCAAGCGCGCGAAGACCTACTTCCAGACCGAGCGCGTCGGCGCCGGTGCGACGGACATCTTCGAGATCTCCTTCAAGGGCACGGAGCCGGCGCAGGTCGGCATCGCGGGTCTCGGCGAAGGCGACATCGACCTGCGCGTGTTCGACGAGCAGTGGAACGAGATCTGCGCGGCGACGAGCGATTCGTCGCGCGAGTACTGCTCGTTCGTTCCCGCGACCACCGGCATGTTCCGGATCCGCGTGAAGAACCAGGGCAAGGCCGTCGAGGACTACGTCCTCGTGACGAACTGACAGCCCTTCGACTTAGCTCACGCCGCTCAGGGTGAAGTTAGCCGGCGCGCGTCCAGGCGAACGGCGGGCTGCGCTCGACGAGCCAGCCGTTGAGCTCGACCAGCGAGGCCGGCGTGCGTCCGTCGAGCGCATCCGACAGCGCGCCGATGTCGTACCCGAGTCGCAACACGGTGTACACGAGCTTGTGCGCCTGCCCCGGGCTGTGCACGCCCTTCATTTTTCGAATCGCTTCCGCGAGCCGACCCACTTCATCGCCGACGATCCGCAGCGTGTGCAGCCGCGGATCGAGCAGCGTGCGCAGCGACCACGGTCCGAATCGCAGACCCATCGCCGCCGGCGGAATCGGCGTGAGCCCCATCTCGCGCACGACCGTCTCCGCCGTTTCCAGCTCGAGCGACCAGTGGCGATCCGGGCTCATGTCCTCGAACGCCACCCTGCCCTCGAGATCGGACCGCGCCGCTTCCCAGTGAACGAGCGATCCCGTGAACACGGCCGCCGCGTACTCCACCCTCTCGCGTTCGGTCGCCACGCGCACGAAAACGCGATCGTGGTTCGAGTCGCTCTCGTTCCAGAGCGCGGGCCAGCGCGGCTCGGCCTCCAGATCCCGCAAATAGAGCACCTCGCGGACGTCGCGGCGGCGCAGCCGCTCGGCAAAGTCACTCGCCGGCGGGTCCTCGTCGGGTGCGCCCGCCCGCACGTCGGGGGCGAACCTCGAGAGGAGGCCGACGATCCCTTCGGTGATGTGTCGGGCCAGATCGAGGTCGAGACGAAGCACGGCGAGGTCCACGGATAGCACGAGTCCGAAATCCCGGACAGGCGTCCGGATTCCCGGCAGGGGCACCTCGCCAAGTGCCCGATATTCCTTGCGGCAGGTCCGGCACGCCGCCCGCACTACTGGAAAACGAACGTCCCACCGGGATGGGACATGCCCATCCCGGTGGGAAAACAGGCGCAGGGTTCGCGGAGTGCTTCCGACGTGTTTTCGAGGGGTTGTCCCCTGTGGATACCCGCGAATTTCGTGGCATGTCGCCTGCACAACCAGGGTCAACAGGGGAGACGGAACGTCATGCTCAAGCTCACGCACAATCGGGTCAAAGGTCAGACAGGCACCGAGTACATGCTGATCATCTCGGTCGTCGTCATCGCCGTCGTCGCGGCGGCCTACACGTATGTTCCGGAGTTTCAGGCCGGCGTCATGGCGCTCGGCACCAAAGTCATGACCATCATGGACAAGGGCTGCATCAACGGCTGCTACCAGGGCGGCTAGTCCTCCCGCTCCCCCCAACGAACGGGCGTCCCGGCTTTCGGGAGGCCCGTTTTCGCTTTGTTTGACTTCACCGGGTCCATCCGCTAGCTTTCTCGGGCAAATTCCAAAGTCTGGATCGGCTCCCGGGAATTGAATGGCCCGGGCAACCCGCGAAGCGGGTGGTGGTGGTAGCGCGGTGGGGTGTTCCCACCAGGGCGCTCCCCGAAGCGGGTCCGGTCGCTCTGAACCACAGGCAGGCTCCTACGAACCCCTCCGCCTCGTCCCCCTCCGGCAGCGAACTGACTCACCGCGATCCACCTCACCCGATCCCGATCGAGCACATCGATCCGGACGCCCTGAAGGTCGTTCGCCGACTCAAGCGCTACGGACACACGGCCTACCTCGTCGGCGGATGCGTCCGCGACTTGTTGCTGGGCCGCACGCCGAAGGACTTCGACATCGGCACCTCCGCGCGTCCGCGCCAGGTCAAACACCTCTTCCGCAACTCGCGCATCATCGGACGCCGGTTCCGGCTCGCGCACATCGTCTTCGGCAAGAAGGTGATCGAGGTTGCGACGTTCCGTGCGACGCACGAAGCGCCCGAGCTCCCCGAAGAAATCACGGGCGAGGTCGATCTCGAGGCCACGCCGTCCGGCGGCAAGCCCGTCGCCGGTGCGCGTCCCGGTGCGCCGCCCGTCGCCGACAAGGACGAGGACGATCTCCTCATCAAGTCGGACAACGTGTTCGGAACGCCCGAGCAGGACGCGTTCCGTCGCGACTTCACGGTCAACGGCCTCTTCTACGATCCCGAGACGCAGCAGGTCATCGACCACGTCGGCGGCATGGCCGACCTCGAGCGCCGCGTGCTCCGCACGATCGGCGATCCCGAAGTCCGCTTTAAAGAGGACCCGGTTCGCATCGTCCGCGCGGTGAAGTTCGCGGCGCGACTCCAGTTCGCGATCGAGCCGAAGACGTTCGACGCGATGATTCGCTACCGGCAGGAGCTCGCGAAGGCCGCGCCTCCGCGCCTCGCCGAAGAAGTGATTCGCCTCTCGCAGGGCGGCGCGGGCGCCGAAAGCTTCCGTCTCCTCTACGAGCTCGGCGTGCTGCAGCACATCGCGCCGTCCGTCTCCGTCGCGCTCGCGCGGGCGAACGAGAAGGCCACGCCGGATGCAGGCGCCGCCGGACTCTTCTGGCGCCACCTCGAAGCGATCGATCGCTGGCCGAACGGCCCAATGGACCTCTCGCGCGCGGTCGCGCTCTCCGCGGTCTACGGACCGGTGTATCGCGCGGCGCTCGAAGAGAATCCGCAGATGGCGGCACGCGATCCCGGCGTGCTGTTCTTCAATGCGATCCGTCCCGCGATCTCCGAGCGGCTGCTCTCGCGCCGCGAAGCCGATCGCATGAAGTTGATCTACGTCGCGCAGCGCCGGCTCGAGACCGCGCCGGGCGCAGGCGACGGACCGATGCCTCCGCTGGCGGGCGAGAAGCCTGGCCAGGGTGGCAGCAACGATCCTCGCCGTCGCCGCCGTCGCCGGGGTGGAGGCGCAAAGGGGCTCGCGACGCGCGACTACTTCCGTGAAGCGGTCGCGTTCTTCCGCGTCGACTCGATGGCGAAGGGCAAGTCGCCCGACGTGTGGGAGCGCTGGGAAGCGCTGCTTCCGCAGGCGCCGCCCACGCGCGAGGTGCTGCCGTTCCGCCGCCGCGAAGAGTCGATGCCTCTCGGTGCGGAGCCGTCCGAGGACGAGCCGCTCCCGACGCAGCAGGAGATCGACGCCGTCAATCGCCTGCCCGACGACGAGGACTTTTCGCAGCGCGGGCGCCGTCGCCGTCGTGGCGGAGGCCGCGTCTCCAACGACAACCGCGAGCGCCAGCGCATGGCGCGCACCGCGCCCGGCGAATCGGGTGGCGTGCCCGAGACGGCACGCACCGACGCCGAGTTCGAAGGTGGCCCCACTTCCGGTGGCGGAATCGTCGAGCGCCCGAGCGTCGAAACGAGCGCGCTGCCCAAGCTCACGAAGCCGAAGCGTGCGCGCGAGCGCGAACTGCCGTCGGTCGCGAGCGAGCCCGCACCGCCGCCGGCGCCGAAGCTGTCGCCGTCCGAGCGCATCGCAGCCGCGATGGCGTCCGATGCACCGCTCATCAATCCCTACACGAACCGTGCGTACGTTCCGCGCAAGGTCCTCGACGACATGCCGACGGTCGCGATGGCGGCGACGGCAACGAGCGCGGCGGCCGCGGCTGGCGCCGGTCTCGGCATGGGCGTGTCCGCGCCGATCGTGACGCCGTCCGCGCCCGCGGCTGGCGCAGCAACGACGGAAGCGCCGTACTCGCTCGATGAGTTCGAAGGCGACGACGACGACGAATCCGAGGATGTGCCCGATCGCCCGTCCAACCCCGGTGAGCCCCGTCCCGCGGGCGCTGCGCCGGCGGCAGTTCCGGGCACGCCTCGTCCTCCGGCTGCACGAACCGAAGGTGGTCCCGCGGGCGAAGGCGACGGCAAGCGCAAGCGCCGACGTCGTGGACGTCGCGGTCGCGGTCGCGGTGGCCGTCCCGGCGAAGCCGGCGCCACCGCCACGCCGGCAGGCGGATCGACGCCCGCGGCGGCGGCTCCTCCCCGTTCCGAAGGGAACGGCGGCGGCGGCACCGGCGGCGGCAGCGCGACCTGACGGAGCGACGTGACGTCGCTGCCGACATGGAGCGTGAAGACCAAGGCCGCGAGCCGGGTCCGCACCTACAACGACGGCGCACTCCGCCGGCTCATCCGCAAGTGCACGCTCAGCGGTCTCGAGCTCGTGAAGTATCCGCTCGGCGACGAGTGGGTGCCGCTGCACACGGTGCCGCTGTTCCGTGAAGAGGCGACGGGTGGCGCGACCGCACTCGACACGAAAGCGCTCGCGCGGAATCGCGAGATGGCGATGCGGCGATTCATCGTGCTGATGATCGGCTCCGGCGTGACCGGAATCGCGACAGGAATCGCCGCTGCGACCGGCGCGCAGGGCGCTGTCGTCGGCTTCAGCATGGCCTCGATGGCGTTTCTGGCCGGCGGCTGGATCACGGGGATGATCATGGCGGTCAAATACGGCGGCAACTCGCGTGGGAAACCGTCTGTTGCGACGACGACGACTCCCGTCCTCGACGAGCTCGCCCGCGCGATCGCGTCGCTCGAACGCTCTGTCGCGGCAGCGCCGCAGAGCGTCCGCGATTTGATCGCGTTGCCGGCGCTGCGCGACGGCGCCGCGGCGATGCGCCGAAAGCGCGCCCTGCTCCGCTCGCTGCAATCACCGGAAGATCCGCGGCCGGGACTTCTCGCCGAGCTCGCGACCGCGAGGGAATGCGCGGCGAAAGCGACCGACGCGAGCTCCGCGGACGCGTTCGCCGACGAGATCCGCTCGATCAAGGGGCTCCTCGAGAGTCTCGACCGCGCGCTGGAGAGCGCGGCGGAGGCCGAGTCGCGCGAGCGAGCGATGGTGAACGAGCTCGAAGCGCTCTCCCACGCCGTCGTCGCAGCGACCGTCGCCGGCAGCGGCGAAGACGCGCTCGTCGATCGCCTCGCGTCGCTGCGCCGCACTCTGGAAGAGGAGTCCGCGATCGAGCAGGACCTCTCGCGCGGTGTCCGCCGCATGGGACCTCTGCAGTCCTGACGAGCCGCTGCCTACTCGTCGTCGCCGGCGCGGAGCTTCTCGAGCACCGAGAAATCCTCGAGCGTCGACGTGTCGCCGGTGCCCGCCGTGCCCGACGCGATCTCGCGGAGAAGCCGTCGCATGATCTTGCCGGAGCGCGTCTTCGGGAGCGCTTCCGCGAAGCGGATCTCCTCGGGACGCGCGAGCGCGCCGATCTCCTTCACCACGTGCGCGGCGAGCGCCTTCTTCATCGCGTCGTCGTTCTTCCTGTCCGGCTTCAGCGTGACGAACGCGACGATCGCGGTGCCCTTGAAGTCGTCGGGACGCCCGACGACCGCCGCTTCCGCAACGGCTTCGTGCGAGACAAGCGCGCTCTCGATCTCCATGGTGCCGAGCCGGTGGCCCGCCACGTTGATCACGTCGTCGACGCGACCCATGATCCAGAAGTAGCCGCTCTCGTCCTTTCGCGCGCCGTCGCCCGTGAAATACATCCCGGGGATGTCCGCGAAGTAGGTCTTCTTGAAGCGCTCGTGATCGCCCCAGATCGTCCGCGCCATCGACGGCCACGGCTGCTTCACGACGAGATACCCGCCGCCGCCAGGGCCGACCGGCGTGCCGCTCTTGTCGACGACGTCCGCGAGAATTCCGGGGAACGCCCGCGTCGCCGAGCCGGGCATCGTCGGGATCGCGCCGGGGAGCGGCGTAATCATGATCGCGCCCGTTTCCGTCTGCCACCAGGTGTCGACGATCGGGCAGCGCTCCTTGCCGATCGTTTCGCGGTACCACATCCACGCTTCGGGATTGATCGGCTCGCCGACCGTTCCGAGAAGTCGCAGCGTGGAGAGCCGGTGTTTCATCGGCCACTGCTCGCCCCATTTCACGAACGCGCGAATGGCGGTCGGCGCCGTGTAGAAGATGGTGACGCCGTACTTGTCGATGATTTTCCAGAAGCGATCGGGCTCGGGATGATTGGGCGCGCCTTCGTACATCACGGTCGTCGCGCCGTTCGCGAGCGGTCCGTAGACGACATAGCTGTGCCCCGTCACCCAGCCGATGTCGGCGGTGCACCAGTAGGTGTCGTCGTCCTTCAAATCGAACACGAGCTTCGTCGTGGCGACGACGCCGGTGAGGTAGCCGCCCGTCGAGTGCTGCAGCCCCTTCGGCTTTCCGGTCGAGCCCGACGTGTAGAGGATGAACAGCGGGTGCTCCGAATCGACGGCGACCGACGGGCACACGTCCGACACGCCCTCGATCACGTCGTGCCACCAGTGATCGCGTCCGCCTTTCATCTCGACGGCGTGTGCGGTGCGCTTCAGCACGATCACTTCTTTCACCGACGGACACGACGCGAGCGCCGCATCGACGTTCGCCTTCAGCGGCACGATCTGGCCGCGGCGCCATCCGCCGTCTGCCGTCACGACCACCGTCGCCTGCGCGTCGTTGATGCGATCGCGCAGCGCCTCCGCGGAGAATCCGCCGAACACGACGGAATGAACCGCGCCGATTCGCGCGCACGCGAGCATCGAGATCGCCGCTTCCGGAACGAGCGGCAGATACAGACAGACGCGGTCGCCCTTCTTCACGCCGTAGTGCGTGAGCACGTTCGCGAAACGGCACACTTCGCGGTGCAGCTCGAAGTAGGTGAGCGTGCGCGAGTCGCCGGGCTCGCCTTCCCAGATCAGCGCCGCCTTGTTGCGGCGCCACGTGTTCAGGTGGCGATCGAGACAGCTGTCGGTGAGGTTGAGCTCGCCGCCCGCGAACCAGGTCACGTCGGGGAACGCGCCTTCGAGTGTCTTCGTCCACGGCTTCTTCCACGCGAGCGCTTCGGCGTGTTTCGCCCAGAACGCGGGCACGTCGGCGGCGGCCTGTTTCGTCATCTCTTCGAACGCCGCGAGCGTCGGCACGTGCGCCTTCGCGGCGAACTCGGGCGGCGGCGCGAACACGCGCTTCTCCGAGAGGACGGTGGTCAGGTCTTTCTGCACGTCGGTGGGAGTCGCCATACCCGAAGGCATATGCCACCGGACTTGCGCGGCCGTCTACTCGAGGACCCGTGGGACACGCCCTGGACAGTGGGCTGTGCAGTCCTGCCCGAAGTCGTCCAAAACCTGCGCAGTCGCGGGCCGCCGGCGTCGCCAAGTGGCTGATTTTGCAGGCCGGGCACCCCGGTGATGGGTGGCACATCCGTTGCGAAACGACCGCCTCCGTGAAGACCTCCCTCCTCGCCGCCGCTCTCACCGCCCTCATGGCGGTGCCGTCGCTGGCGTCCGCGGGAGAGCGGGTCCGTCCGATGGACGGCAGCGCCGCGAATCACGACGAGTTCCGCACGCAGGTCCTCGCCGTTCTCGAGCGCCACCCGTCGACGATCGCGCAGAACACGCTCGCCGCCGTCCTCGACGGCAAGGTCGTGTTC